>Ga0099364_10001341_pt1 | contig 40778 bp, 34 predicted proteins | sample TergutTh196P3_FD_73070 | JGI IMG/M metagenome (GOLD analysis project Ga0099364, IMG submission 73070) | Microcerotermes parvus P3 segment gut microbial communities from Pointe-Noire, Republic of the Congo - Th196 P3 | ecosystem: Host-associated > Arthropoda: Insects > Digestive system > Gut ...
GTCAAATGTAAGATATCTATAGGAAAATTCGTTTTTTATATTTTCAGAGTTTTTTGCCTTTGCCCCAAGAGGAGAATTAATAAAGCGCTGTGCCAGTTCTTTTCCTGCCTGTGTAAATACTTCCATATCAATGGGGCTTAAAAAGCCTGCAATTTTTGGAGGTATAACAATTTCTTCATTATTTTTGAGTAAAGCTTCAACACATAAATGTGCAATGGTACCAAAGCCGGCTGCATTAAATTTTTCTCCATCTTCCCTATTATCTTTATCATATTTGATCATTAGTTTATCTACATTAACAAAAACATCTTTTGCATCAGTTCCTGAGTTTTCTATGTCTATAGTAAATTTGGAAACTGTAGAGTCTTCGTTTATAAGTTTTGAAGGACTATAATAATTTTTATATAATATTTGTGTATTCAAAACTTCTTTCTCTATATAATAAGCTGAGCTTTTCTGTAGAAATGTTTCCAGGCCTTTTTGGTCATTTGTTATTTCATTTTTTTTTCCACTTGCTGCTGTAAAATGCTCGTCTTCATAAACAGGTATTTTTACTATATTCAGGAAAGAGTTTTCATTATTTTCCTGTATATGTGCCCCTATGGCAGGAAGACAAAGCCCAAAAAATGTGCTTCCCTCCAAAATTGAATCTAGGGTGTGATCATTTCTTCCACTCGATTTTTTCATTCTGGTTTCTATATATTGTTTAAGTAAAATGGGAAAGTCATCATCCTCCAGCTCGTCTATATCAAGAGTACCCTTTATATCAAGGCAGCCGCTTAGAAAAAGAAGATCTTCAGCTCTTGTCATTCCAACATACAGAAGGCGCCTTAGTTCTGCAATTCTTTTTCCGCTTTCCATTGCAGCTGAAATTTCCCAAAAATAATTTCGTTTTATGTTTTTTATTTCCAAACACCTGTCAGGTAAGGGAGGATTAAGGCCTAATGATGCTTCATCGATTTCGAAGATGTCATCGCTTGTATCGTACTTGCCTCTTTTATCACAGCAGCAAAGGAAAACCACGGGGAATTCCAACCCCTTACTTTTATGTACCGTCATTAGCTTAACAGCACTACCCCTTTCCATGGGTATTTCAATGTCATCCAGGCGCTCATTTGAATTGGAAAGGTCTTTTATATAGTCAGTAAAGGACGCAAGGCTTTGATTACTTTCATCAGCCTTTACTGCAAGATGAAAGAGATAATAATATAATTCCTTATAAGCACTGGTCTTTGCGTTCCATTCAGTTTCATACCTATAACCTATATTATACCAAAGCAAATTTAGTATAGAGCAGATATTTTTTTCTGCTGCCATGACAGAAACTTTTTCATAAGTTTCTTTTCCAATAATATATTTTTCCCTGTCACTTGATGAAAGCTGTTCTATCGTAGAATCTCCAAAGGGAAGAGTATAATTATCCAGTTCTGTGATGCAGCATGATAAGCCATGCAATGATAGCCCGGCAAAAGGAGAGCGAAGCATTTCTGCATAGGCAGCCCTGTCTCCAGGGTAAGCTGCCAGACGCAATACGGACATGAGATCGTTTACAGGGCCTCCATAAAAAAAGCCGTTTAGGTTTTCACTTGTATATGGAATATTTTGTAACAGGAGATGTTTTTCAAAAATATGCTGATGAGTGCGGCTTCTAAAAAGAATGGCGATATCATGGGGCTTATATGTGTTTAAGAGGCTTGATATTTTTTCTGCAACATAACGTGCCTCGTTTTCTATACTGTTTTCAGCTTTTTCTGTTATGCAGATATTTAGTTCACCTTTTATCATTTTATTAGCCTTAAGAGTGGTATAGGATGCTTCATAAGGCGGCAGTTCAGGATCGTAAGGAATAAAGACAGAGGGATAAGCCGCAAGTGCACTCTCACCCAGAGGATCGAAGGAAGATCCGCCAAAAATTGCATTGAATGCACCTATTAATGAAGGTGAGGAACGGTAATTAATTTTTAAAGGTAGTTCTTTGCTTCCAAGTTCTTGGTTAAGTTTTCTGAATACTGAGACATCTGCGCCTCTAAATCTATATACTGATTGTTTTTCGTCCCCTACAAAAAATAATTTGGAAGGGGAAAGCATATCCGGATGCGGAACTGTATTTGTGTAAGTATTGTCTTTTTCTGATATTAAAAAAAGAATATCTTTTTGGAGTTCATTATTATCCTGAAACTCATCTATCATTATTGCCTTAAAAGCCTGTTTTTCACTTGTCCTTATATCTTTATGTTCTATTAAGATATTTCGTGCAAGGCGGGCAGTATCATTAAATGTAAGTATGCCTTCTTTTCTTTTTTTAATTAAGAATTCCTTTTGAATTTCTTCTATTAATTGTAAAAGTGAATAAATAAAACCTGCCTGCAGGCAATAAACTCCCAAAGAAGAAAAACTCCCAAATATAGATCTTAGTTCTTTTATTATTTCTTTTGCAGGATTAATTTTGGGAGAGCCTCTGTTTAAATTAAGGGAAGTAAATAATGCTACAGCTTCTATAGAGCTAAAAATTTTTGTCTGCAAAGAATTATTTTCTGCAAATTTAATACACTCTCTATGATCCAGAGCCGAAATTTTATTAAAGTAATTTTTAAGTTCATCTTCCTCTGTAAAGCCAATGTTTTTGATCTCCGGTTTTAATAATAAAGGTGCAAGGTCGGGGTGATATTGTTCATTTCCGATATATTCATCCTTTAAATTATCCAGCAAATTTTTTATTGTTATAACTTGTTTTTCCCATTCATTAATAATAAGCTGGGATTGTTTCTTAAAATTTTCTTGTGCAGACATTTGTACTTCATAACCGCTATATCTAAAAAGCACATCAGAAAATATATCATTTGCGATATTCAATGGTCTTTTGTGAGGATAAAAGATCTTAAAAGCAGGGTGCTCACGGTATTTAAGCAAAAAGGATATAGCCGTTTCCAGTGAAAGAGCAGTGCATCTTTCTTCATCAATGTTAAAATCAGGAGTCAACCCATATCTATTGGAGGCCTGTCTTACTATGGATGCACAGTAGGAATCGAGAGTTTGAATACGGGCCTGTGAGAAATCATCCAGTGCTTCCTTTGCCAATGTTTTTTTGTAAGTTTCATCATTTTTGGCTATATCGCTTAATAATAAATGAATTCTCTGATACATTTGAGCAGCAGCTTTTTTTGTAAAGGTAAGGCTTAAAATCTCTCTTACTTTAAGTTTTTTTTCTGTTATGAGCCAGGTATAACGGCTTGCCAGGACCATAGTTTTTCCGGAACCTGCTCCTGCGGCTACTACAGTATTGGACTCTGAGTATGCAGCCTGTGACTGCTCTATATTAAGTTTTGGGATGGAAGAATCAATAGCCATTTAATGCTCCTCTATTTATAGCATAAAGGCTGCGGCATACTTTATTGTAAGGGCAATCCGGACATACATCATTATATAAGTTGTAATGCGGAATATTATTTTCCCTTAATTCAAGCGCAAATTTATCTGCCTTACAGTCAAATTCATTCATTATTTTTATATAAGTCTCACTTTGATGGTAAATACAATCCTGTTCTTTTATTGGTCTTGTTTCTTTGGTAAAAAAATGTGTTATTTTCCCGAAAAGTACCATAGGTTCAGGATTAATAATGCTAAAAAATAATGCTGCATGAACTTCTTTTTTGTATTTATCTTCTATTAAGCGTATATACATGGGCAGCTGAAAATCTTTAAGACCTTCCTCTCCTGTATAATCTGATATTTTTCCCATGCCATTTGAACTTGTTTTAAAATCGACTATGTAAAGCTTATTTTTATTATCAGGATCTTCCAATACACAGTCTACTATACCTCTTAAAAAATAATCATCCCTTTCCATAATATAAGAAGACTCTGTTTCTATGATTTTGTAATTACTAAAATATGATGTAAATGATATAAGGAAATTATCCAGGTACTTAATGAATTGCTCTTTTTGTGCTTTAATAAGCCTTGAAGTAAGCATGCTCATTGTTTGATTTTCTTCATTTGGTAGCATAGGGAAAAGTGAAAAAACATATTCTGCATTTTCCTGCAGAAGATCTGAATATTTTTCCGGTAATGCAAAAACAGGTTTATCTTCTGTTCCGCTTATAAGCGGTGCCAATATAGCCTTATTTTCTTTTTTTATTTCACCAAAAAATAAGTTTAAAATTGAATGAAACACAATGCCGCTTATACTGTTTGCCATTAAGGTAGTTTCCACTTCGGTATTTTCCAGTTCAAGTATACGATTAAAGATCCAGTTTAAGGGACAGGTAAAATATGATGAAAGTGAAGTAGAAGAAACACCTATTTTATTTAAGGTGCTATTGTTAGAAGTAAATTCTCTGCTGAATTTTTTATTTATTATTTCTGAAATATTATCTTTTACAGAAAATGCATTATTTTCTTTGGGAGAGATTATTTTTCTCTTTGCCCATGCATAGTACCCTTCTTTTTGATTCGTATGAATATTTTTATAAATTAAATCTGATATTTCAAGGGTAGAAAGAAATTTTGATTCATTTTTATAGAGATCAGGGTAAAACATGCCACTAAAAAACGCATCTTCCCTATAATTTTGTTTTGTAAGCTTTCCTGCATCCAATGAGCTGTGCGGGATACCATGTCCTGAAAATCTTTCCTCTGAACAGAAAAAAGCTGCTTTAAAAACTGAATTATGCTGGTGCAGAGCTATAAAAGTATTGGATGCGTCAATGTCCATTATGCCCATATTTTCTCTTTTGTTTTTTGGCAGGAAAGCCAAAGGTGAATACATATTTGTAAGGGTATCCTGGTTTGCACCTAATATTATATGATAGTTAAATGGAACAGGTGCCGCTGTTTTATATGGTAAAATGGAAACTCCGGATTTTTCTTCCTGTGCCAGGTAATTTGTATCTTTTAAATAAGAAGTAAAAAAGCTATAGGGATCTTTAACTTTAATTGAGGTAAAATCCTTTTCTATTTCTGTTAGGTAGCCAAGTTCTGCTATACAGCGGGAAAGTACTATATCGGTTTCTTTTAAAGCATTATCCATATCCAAAAATTCATCTCTGAATATAAAGTATTGTTTTCTTAGTTCAGCAAATGACTCTGCTCTGCATAATGTGCCGGCTCTTGATTTTAGCCTGCTAAAAAAAGTTTTTGTTCCTGCTTCCAATCTACCATAGGGGTTTTCAAATGAATCTTCCCATACATTTATCCATTTTGATGTTTTTCCATTATTATCTATATCCTCGAATGAACTTATACAGTTATTATTTATCCCAAAGTTTATAAGATTTTGAATTTCTGTAATATTTTTCCATGGTAAATGTTTGTTTAAGAGAAGTTCGCTAAGAGAAGAAAAAGAAAAGTCGCTGCTAACACAATCTAAAAGGGAGTTAAAAAATTTACCGGCAGGATAAGAAGAGAGAGCTTTGCCGCTTTGAACTATATAGGGAATATTCCTGTTGTCAAGCTCCCTGTATATATAGGGTGCATAATATTCTTTCTCCGGTATGGAGAGGCATATGGATTCCCAGTTTACATTGTTTTGATTAAGAGATAGTAAGTATAAAGCCGCCTCAGTTATTTCGCTTCTCGAATTTGTATAAAAAAAGATATCTCTATCGCATTTTTTATCTTTTTCTGCATTATAGATACTTACGTTAATACTATTTTCAAGGAGTTTCCTGTATTCAGCAAAATCACTTAAAGAATCGGTAAAAAAAAGGAAACAATTATTGTCTTTATTTTCAAAGGGAGGTTTTTCCCAGGCTGGTTCAAAAAGATTATTTTTGTTTAAAAACTCACTATAATGAATGGCAAGATTAAGTAAATCAAGTTCATCGTCTTGAAGGCTATTTCTTAATGAAAGGTCAATACTATGTATATCCCCTTTTTTTATATAATGGCTATACCAAATTGCAAGCTGGGGAAGCAATCCTGTAAGCCAGTCTACATAGGAATCTCTGCTATAGCTATATTCTTTTCTAATAAGCGAATTAAAAATTCCTGTGTTTCCATTACTTATTAATTCTGCATTTTCTTCAACGAGAGCGCTGACAAATATTTTTCTTAAAACAGAGGGAATACTTTTTTTTTCTTTTACCTTGGAACGTATTGCATTTTGCTTGAATGTATCCCATGCAATGAATTTCTCCATCGCAATGGTGCCTCCTTTTTTTAGGCGCAAAACCCTGTCCGCCCAGCGGGAAGCGGAAATATCTGTAGGGAAGACAAAAAGGGAGGATTCATCGTCAATATTTTGCAGTAGGATATTATCTACAGCTTCCATACAAGGCAATTATACAGCCTTGCAGTATTATTTTTAAGATATTAATATCCGAAGCTAAAGACGTATAACCTTTCCAGAACGGCAAATATTTTCTCTGCGTACTGAGGATCGGCAGCCCATGTGCCGGCAAGGCCCCTTATGCTGGGTGAAGAACCAAGATTTACTAGGAAGTAGCGCGGGTTTACCAGAAGCTGGTTTAGTGGCTCATCGCTGGCATAGGCCTTAAGGTGCTGTACCTGGGCCCTTACACCTATGCGGGGTTCGGGGAAACTTAAGCCCGGGTTTCCGGGACCTGTTGAACCCAAACCCGCAAAATTATTCATATCACTTGTTACCAGACCGCCAAAACGCAGATGTCCTGTTTCCAGTACCATCTGGGCAAATGCTACATCATGGTTAATACCTTCTATTGCAGCCTCTTCCACATAATATGCAGATAGATCCCTGGCAAAATCCGGGCAGAGTTCAGGGTTGGCATTCAGTAGAAAAACAGCCATGTCAGTGGCAGGTATTATGCCCTGTCCCATTATCATTTCCGGGATGGCCGGTCGTTCAGGTCTTTCTACTTCTTCCAGTAATGGCTGGGTTAACTGGAATCCTGCACAGGACACCAGGATTATTAGAATAAAAAGTGAGTATAAGATAGATTTTACTGATTTTTTTGGCATATAATGTTTCATAATATTAGTTTCGGTTTTTTTTTGAAGATTTTTCATTTTTTTCCATTAATTTTGAAGTGTCCCTTATCCCTGTGCCGTAATGTGTATGGAAAACTTAAATGTGTATGAAGCAATTTTGACTTCAGACAGGAAGGAGTATAAAAAAACAGGGCCCCTTTCTTTACCCAGGAGTAAAAGACCCAGGGAGAGACTAATTCGTGAAGGCCCCCAATCCATGTCAGATGAAGATCTCCTATCCATTATCCTTGTATCCGGTGTACATGGAAATAATGTAACAACTCTTGCACGAAAATTGCTGGATAAAATGGATCTTAGCAACGGCATTCCAAAAATTGAGGATCTAAGCCGTATAACAGGAATGGGAATTTCCAAGGCATGTTCAATTGCAGCCATGCTGGAATTTGGCAGAAGAAAATGGGCATCGGGGAATAAAATAAAAAAACCTGATGATATATTCAAGGCTATAAGGCATTTTGCTGATAGAAGGCAGGAAAGGTTTATCTGTCTGTCCTTAAATGGAGCGCATGAGCTTATTGCCTCCAGGATAGTTACCATAGGGCTGGTAAACAGGACTATAATACATCCCAGAGAAGTTTATGCTGATCCAATTAATGACAGGGCAAGTGCTGTTGTTGTTGCCCATAATCACCCCTCCGGAAATATTAGGCCCTCTGAGGAGGATGATGAAATTACTTTAAGATTAAAAGAAGCAGCTCTTATTCTTGGCCTAAATTTTTTGGATCATCTGATTTTTTCAGAAAAATGTTACTTTAGTTACCGCCAGGAAGGGCTTTTATCGGATTAGTATATCGTGTTATAATGTTTGGGAGGTATGTATGAGGTTATATAGCCGTAGACAGCTTATCTTCTTTTCATTTTTAAGCGGATTTATAGTATTTTTATTTGCCATAGGGATAGCTTTTATTAATTTTCCTAAATCTTCTCCTGTGAGTACAGCTACTTATACTACGGCTTTGGCAGTTAACCCTTCTCATGAATTAATTGATCCCGTTTTAAATGTATCTGAACTGACCTTTTTCACCGAAGAAGAGCGTTTATTCATTAGTCTTTACGAACGCCTTAATGGTGGAGTAGTAAATATTACTACAGAAACTGTTGCCATAAATTGGTTTTTAGAGCCCGTACCCCGTCCGGGGGGCTCAGGTTCGGGAACGATTATTGACACCAGAGGATATGTTTTAACAAATAGCCATGTAATAGAAAATGCCACAAAGGTTTTTATTACCCTGCATGACGGAACTCAGTTCGAAGGTACTGTAGTTGGAACAGATCCGGAAAATGATATTGCCGTATTAAAGTTTGATCCTCCACCGGGTTTGGATTTACAGATTATACCCTATGGCAGCTCTGATAATCTAAGAGTAGGTCAGAGAGTTCTTGCCATAGGTAATCCTTTCGCTCTTGAAAGAACATTAACTGTTGGTATAGTTTCCGGTCTTGGCAGGCCCATAAGAAATTCCGCAAATCATATTATTAGAAACATGATACAAACCGATGCTTCCATTAACCCCGGTAATTCAGGAGGGCCTCTTTTGAACACCAGGGGAGAGATGATAGGCATAAATACTATGATTTATTCTCCCTCCGGAGGCTCTGTAGGCATAGGTTTTGCCATTCCTATAGATACTGCAAAGAGGGTGGTTACAGAAATAATTAGTTTTGGCAGGGTTAGGCGAGGCTGGATAGATGCAACTGTTGTACAATTATTCCCCTCACTTGTACGCCAGGCAAGGCTACCTGTAGAAAGCGGGCTTTTGGTTTCCAGAACCAGAAGTAATGGCCTTGCAGAAAGAGCAGGATTGCGTCAGGGCAGGGAACCTGTTCAATATGGCCGCACTGTTATTTACCTTGGGGGTGATATTATTACCGCTGTAAATGGAATTAGGACAGAAACCCTTGCCGACCTTTACTCTGCACTTGAAGATAATAGGCCGGGAGACATAGTCAGAGTTGAAGTAAACAGGGGCGGTGAAGTAGTTAACCTAAACATTACCCTTGCAGACAGGGAAGAAGTTCTAAATAGATAGGAGGAAATATGGCACGTAAAAAATATGTCCAGGTTGGAACAGGCGGCAGAGCCAGAATGTTTTATGGTGCTATTGCAAGTACTTATAAAGAAAGTGCGGAGCTTGCCGCATTTTGCGATCTTTCGCCTACTCGCATGAATTATGCCAATAAAATTCTTACAGAGAATTATTCTGCACCGGCTGCCAAAACTTACCATTATACCGAATTTGACAGAATGCTGGATGAAGTAAAACCCGATACGGTAATTGTTACTTCCGTAGACAGAACCCATCATGAATACATTATTCGTTCCATGGAGAAAGGTTATGATGTAATATCAGAAAAACCCATGACCATAGACGAAAAAAAAGCACAGGCCATTATAGATTGTCAGAAAAAGACCGGTAAAAGTCTCCGGGTTACATTTAATTACCGTTATGCGCCGCATCATACCAAAATAAGGGAAGTTATAATGAACGGAGAATTAGGTGAAATTTACTCAGTTCATTTTGAATGGCTTTTGGATACACGCCATGGTGCCGATTATTTCAGACGCTGGCACAGGAATAAACTTAATTCCGGCGGGCTTTTGGTGCATAAATCCACCCATCATTTTGACCTTGTAAACTTTTGGATAGGGAGCAGACCGGATACTGTTTTTGCCATGGGAGATTTAAATTTTTACGGCATGAAAAACGCTGAAAGGCGCGGACATAAAAATTTTTATTACCGTGCACATGGAAGCGAAGCTGCTAAAGGAGATCCTTTTGCAATAGACATGGAGAATAACCCTACCTTAAAAGCTCTTTACCTTGATGCAGAGGCAGATTCCGGTTATATACGGGATCGCAGTGTATTTTCCGATGAAATTTCCATAGAAGACACCATGGGTGTAATGGTTAGATACCAGAACAATGCCATAATGACATATTCATTAAACGCATATATGCCATGGGAAGGCTATAACATTGCATTTAACGGCTCAAAGGGACGCCTTGAAGTACGCATAGGAGAGAATACATATATTAATGCCGGCGGAGATAAGAATGATGAAGGTGCGGTAAGCACAAAGTCCTTATTAATGCGGCCCATGTTTGGAAAGCCTTACGAGGTAATATTTGAAGAAGCCAAAGGAGGTCATGGAGGCGGGGACATAGTAATGCTTGAAGATATTTTTGGCAATCCTCCGCCTGATAAATTCATGAGGGCTGCCTCTCATGTAGATGGTGCTTATTCCATTCTTACAGGTATTGCTGCAAATAGATCCATTGCCTCCGGTGAGCCTGTGCATATTAAGGATCTTATTAGCTTTTAAGTTTTAATATCTTTTCTGCTATCTCTGCAAAGCCATCCCCGCCTTCTTTTGTTGAAACAAAGGCGGGGTAATTTTTAATTAAATCCCCGTATTTTTTTACATTGGCAACTCCGCAGCTAAGGGGAAAGCGCGCAAACATGGGTTCGTCATTGGGAGAATCTCCAACAAAGATCACCTGCTTATCTCCCACTCCCTTTTGCCAGCCAAAATGCTTTGTTAAAAAAGTTTCTGCCATATTCAGTTTAGTGTAGTGCCCAATCCAGATATTTACATGTATGGAAGATATTTTGGCGATAGCTCCTTCTTCTTCTGCAATTTTCTTTATCTTTTCTGCAGTACTTAATGGTAAAACCGGATCTTCTTCTGCAAAATCTATGGCTATATCAAATAACCTTGCAAATTGATCTTTTGCAAGGCGTAGATCAGGAATAGTATTAAAACATCGCTCTTTAATTTTTAACAGAAGGGGATGATCATTTTTTATGGCAGCAGGATGAAATTCTGTTCTTAAAAAAGGCAATGCAGATGCCTTGCTTTCCTCCCAAAAAACAAGAGCACCATTTTCTCCAATTACAGCCTCTACAGGCCATTGCCTTGCAATTAGATCACACCAGCCTGCAGGCCGCCCTGTGACAGGAATGAGTTTTAAGCCTGCTTTTTTTAACTTCCATAAGGCTGTATATGAAGATGCCTGTAATTTCCCGTCCAGAGTCAGGGTATCATCTATGTCCATTAGTATGTATTCTAGTTCATTTACTTCCCCGGAATTCATTACGCTTATATCTTTCATGTTGCCCATATTATGATCTATATTATTAGTGATGTGAAGATAATAAAACCTTTGGATTTCATTATTATTTTATTTTTCTCTCTGTTGCTTGTTTTTCTATCATTTACCCTTTATTCAAATAATACCCATGCCTCCTATGTTATTATTCAGGGTCAGGACAGAACCTGGATCTATCCTATAGAAGATGATGTAAGGTTAAATATACAGGGACCTCTTGGGGAAACTCTGGTGTCCATAGGGCAGGGAAGGGCAGAAATTCTTTCTTCTCCATGCAGTTTACAGAGCTGTATAAGCTTTGGACTAATTCAAAGAAAGGGCCAGTGGCTTGCATGTCTGCCGAATAGGGTCTTCCTTGTTATAGAAGGAAGGGAAGAAGGAACAATAGATGCACTTGTCTATTAAACATAAAAATTCTATTTCTCTACTTGGGGGTTTAAGTTTTTTTCTCTCTGCCATTGAATTCTTAATTCCAAAACCTCTGCCCTTTATCCGTGTAGGTATTGCCAATCTGCCCATGCTTTTAGGACTGGAAATCCTGCCATTTTCTGCTTATTTACTTCTTGTGTTAATTAAGGTTTTGGGACAGGCATTAATAACAGGTACTCTTTTTTCCTATGTTTTTATTTTTTCTCTTGGCGGAACTTTAGTTTCCGCATTAATTATGGCAGGATTTAAATATATTTTTGGTAAGAAAATAAGTCTTACAGGCATCAGCACTGCCGGTGCTATGACCTCCAATATAGTGCAGTTATATCTTGCATATATACTGATATTTGGAAACTCTGTAAGGTATATGGCTGCTCCCATTCTGGGCTTTGGCATATTAACAGGTGCTCTACTGGGATATATTACAGAATATTTTAAGATAAACTCTAAATGGTATAAATCTGTTATAAACGACAGTAAAGAAGCATTTAATTTTTGTAACAGCGATGTTAAATATTTTAGGGATGAAAAAGCTTCTTTAACTTCCAGGCAAAAAAGAGAAAATTATTTTCTTAACATGTTTAATGCCAATGAACTTGCATTAACCGGATTTTGTATGCTTCCTGCTCTTCTTTTTAATCCTGATACTTTTGGAAGGATATTTCAATGTCTATTTTTTGTTTTTCTCGCATGGTTTTCCGGGAAAAAAATCAGAATACTTTTTACATTTTTAGTTGTTCTTTGCATTGTTTTTTTTAATCTTTTAATTCCACATGGAGAAGTGCTTTTTTCAATTAGTTCTTTTAACATAACAATGGGTGCTTTACTTGGAGGTTTAAGACGGGCAATGACCTTAACAGGCCTTATTATGCTTTCCCGTTTTTGCATAAGGTGGAATTATTCAGAGCAGTCATTTAATATGACAGGTATTTTTGGTAAATTAATTACGGGAGCCTTTGAAGTTTTTTATTTTATGGGAGAAAAGAGATTTTCTCTTTTAAAAAATAACTGGATAGCCGGTATAGATGATACCTTATTTAGTATAGAAGAAGAAATAAAAAAAGAACACAAAGGGAAGCAAAACAAAAACCCTTTGCGTTCTTCAATTATAGTTTCCAGACTATTACTACTGCTTATCTTAATAATAGCCTGGATACCTTTTATAATTGCCTTTAATTAAAAGGGAGTAGCCCCTCCAATTACGTTCATACGCCCGTCAACCACAGGAGAAATAACTCCACCCTGGGATCTTATATACTCAATTACAACATAAGAAAGCAGCAAGGAAGTGTTATATACATCCATGGATCTTTCTGCAAGTACAGTGTAACCATCTCCGCCTGTCAATAAGAAGTCGTTGGTGCAGAATCTGTAAATCCTGTTGGGATCTATGGGAGCACCGCCTATAGTGATGTTTGACATTCTCTGGTTGGGTACATCAAGCGTTAAGCGCACTTCCCTTGAGAATTGGGGAAAGCCCCCTGCACCCTGAGGAATGGTAGCCATAAAGTTAAAGAGTTCTATTAAGTCTCTTCCATACATGGAAACAATATAGAGGTTATTTTCAAAGGGAAGGACCGTAAGGATATTTTCCCTGGTTAAAGGTCCCTGGGGAAGTTCTGCTCTCATGTTTCCGCCATTGTGGAAGGCAAAGTCTATCTGCTGACCAAATACATCCCTAAAGAACCAGACATTACCGTCATTGATCATGTTACCAAGGGCGGTTTCCTGGAAGCGGGTTTCCCTGTTTCCAAAGACAAAGGTTGAGGATGCTTCGCCAACAACTTCTCTAAGGCTGAGATCTGCAAGTTCTATAAAGGGATCGAGCATGGCGCTTACCCTGTTATCAGGAGCAAAGCCGACTATTTCTACCGGAGCCCAATCGAAAGCTACAAGCCTTCTGTTTTGTATACGCAGGGTACCCTGTCCTACAACTCCGCCTCTTTCATGGGCAGAAACTATATAGGTATTTCCTACTCTTAAAGGTGCTTCCATATAGGTGTGAGAGTGTCCATCAACTATAATGTCTATGCCCGGCACTGCTGCTGCCAATTCCTGGGAGGTAATATGTATGTCAGATTCTTTTATGGTTCCCATGTGAACAAGCCCTATAACTACATCTACTCTTTCACGATTTCTAAGTATATTTACAACATCACGTGCTGCATCAATTTCGTTTATAAAGCTTAAGCTTCTGTCAGGATTGGATACAATTAGAGTTCTAAGGGTACTTATTGTAAAAATACCAACCCTTACCCCGTTGTACTCTTTTATAAGGTATTGCCTGTCACCAAGGAAGCCGCCGTCTGCTCTTCTTACATTGGAAGAAAACATTGCAAACTCGGCAAGTGCCATCTGCCTTTCCATTCTTGCCATGCCTTCGTTAAATTCATGGTTTCCAAAGACCATGGCATCGTAGCCCATCATATTGTAGGCAAGGAAATCTGCAGTGCCTCCGAACATATTGGACAGGGCAGTACCTGTATTCATGTCACCGCCATCAAGGATGAGCACGTGCGGATTCTGCTCTCTTACACTTCTGATAAAAGTGGCCCTTTCTGCAAGACCGCCCCTGTCTCCGCGGGGTAAAACTGTGCCGTGGTGGTCATTTGTATGTAGCAATACGAGATCCACATTTCCTGTCTCAACAGGTCTGCCTATATCCGCAGCGGGATGGGCAAACAAAGAGACTGAACCGGCTAAAATTAGTGAAGCCAGTAAAAGTAAAGTAGCTATGCGTTTCATTTTTCCTCCGTAAAAATTATTCTGTCTTCCAGTATACAGAAAATCCTCTTTCATGTCTCCCTGATTTCTAAAGAAAATTTTGAATTTTTGGTTAAATATATTGACCATAGAGTTAGTTTATGCTAACCTTAGTTAGGTAAGGCTAACTATATGGCTTTTACCGCATGGAGGTTTTGTATATGACTTTAAAGGAACTAAATACCGGAAAAAGCGGTAAGGTTCTAAAAGTAGGCGGTGAGAATGTACTGCGGCGCAGATTACTGGATATGGGTATTACCCCCGGCACCTTGGTAAGCATGAAGAAAGCTGCGCCCATGGGAGACCCTGTGGAGATTATATTACGGGGTTATGTATTATCTTTACGCCTGGATGATGCAGAGAAAATATTGATAGAGGAGTCAGTATGATTTTTGCTCTTATTGGAAACCAAAACAGCGGGAAAACAACCCTGTTTAATCAGCTTACAGGCTCAAATCAAAGAGTGGGGAATTTTCCCGGTGTAACCGTTGAACAGAAAAGCGGTCCCATTACAGGGCACAGGAATATAACCCTTGTCGATTTACCGGGAATTTATTCATTATCTCCATACTCAAGTGAAGAAATTATTACCCGTGATTTCCTTCTAAAAAATAATCCTGATTTAATAATTAATATTGTAGATGCAACAAATATTGAACGAAATCTTTATTTAACTCTGCAGTTAATTGAACTAAATATACCCATGGTGCTTGCGCTTAATATGATAGATGAAGTACAGGCAAATGGCGGGAGCATAGATATATTAAAGCTAAAAAATATCCTTGGAATTCCCGTGATCCCAACAAGGGCACTTAAAAAACAGGGATTGCCTGAACTTTTGGAGCAGGCAATTTTAACTGCAGAGAAAAAAGCTATGCCTCTTCGTATCGATTTTTGCCCCGGTGATACTGAACCAACCGGAGCTGTTCATAGAACCATACATGCCATTTCTCATCTTATAGAAGATCATAGCAAGAAGCAGAATATTCCTGTCCGTTTTGCAGCATCAAAAATCGTGGAGGGTGATGCCCCCTTGGTAAAAAACCTTCAGCTTTCAGTAAATGAAGTAGAAACAATAGAACATGCAGTAAAGGAAATGGAAACAGAGCTGGAAACTGACAGGGAAGCAGCCATGGCTGATATGCGCTACAAATTTATAGAAGACCTTTGTGAAAATTGTGTAGTAAAGGTTAAGGAGAGCAGAGAGTACAGACGTAGCCTTATTCTTGATTCTGTTCTTACCCATAAAATATGGGCATTTCCTGCATTTTTTGGAATAATTTTTGCAATTTTTTTCCTGACTTTTGGTGTAATAGGAATACCTTTAAGCGGATTGCTGGAAGAAGGTATAGAAATGTTAAGCGAAATTACAGAAGCTGCACTTGAAAATTCAGGTCTTAGTTTTGTTCTTCAATCTTTATTAATTGATGGCATATTTGCCGGTGTGGGAGCGGTGTTAAGTTTTGTTCCCATTATTCTGACTTTATTTTTCTTTCTTTCCATACTGGAAGATTCCGGTTATATGGCAAGAATAGCTTTTTTAATGGATAAACCTTTACGTAAGATTGGTCTTTCAGGGCGCAGTTTTGTTCCCATGTTAATAGGTTTTGGCTGCACAGTTCCTGCTGTAATGGCAACCAGAACCCTGGCAAGTGAAAGAGATAAAAAAATGACTATATTCCTTACACCTTTTATGAGCTGCAGTGCAAAAGTTCCTATCTATGCACTTTTTACAGCGGCATTTTTCCCCGGTAATCATGTATACATTATGCTTAGTTTGTATTTCATAGGTATTGTGCTTGGAGTCTTTTCTGTTTATATACTGAAAAAAACTGTCTATAGGGGTTCTCCTGTTCCCTTTGTAATGGAACTTCCTAACTACCGTTTCCCTTCCTTTAAAACAGTGCTCCTGCTTATGTGGGAAAAGGCAAAAGATTTTATCCAAAGAGCATTCACCATCATTTTTCTTGCTTCAATAATTATCTGGTTTTTGCAATCATTTGATATTGGCTTAAATTACATAGATGACAGCAGCGAAAGTATTCTTGCATTAATAGGCAGAACAATAAGCGCAATTTTTTACCCGCTTGGATTTTCAGATTGGCGCATATCTACCTCTTTAATAACAGGATTCATGGCAAAGGAAGCTGTTATATCTACACTGGCTGTTCTTACCGGAGCAGGGGCGGTGGAGCTGGGAACTGTACTGCACAGCCTTTTTTCACCGCTATCTGCATATAGTTTTCTTGTTTTTACATTACTTTATACTCCATGTGTTGCTGCAGTTGCTGCAGTAAGACGTGAGCTTGGAAGTCTAAAAGGTACTTTTTTTATTGTTTTTTATCAGACAGCTTTTGCCTGGTTAATTGCATTTTTGCTTTTTAAATTAGGGAGCTTAATTTTAACATGACTTTTATTGATCTAACTATGCTTGGAATTATTGCCATAGCTGCATTTTTTTCTGCAAAGTATTTAATTAGAATACATTTTTTCTCAAGAAAACTAAAAAATAAGGGCTGTACTGCTTGTCCTTGTAATTGCGGTACTATACTGTATAATGTAGAGGGGAGCAGTAAAGAGTGTGAAAGTACTTGAATCGGAAGAAAATTATCTTGAAGCAATTCTTGTTTTAAGCCTTAATAACAAGCGGGTACGTTCCATAGATATTGTAAATGAGCTGGAGTTATCCAAACCCAGTGTAAGCATAGCAATGAAGAATCTCCTAAACAAAGGTTATATCTTAAAAGATAAAGAAGGAAATATCAGCCTTACCAATAAAGGTCAAAAAATAGCTGATACAGTGTATGAAAGACACCTGGTAATTTCGGACTGGCTTATACTACTGGGAGTGGACAGGAAAACAGCTCTCCACGATGCCTGCCATATGGAGCATACCCTAAGCGAGAAGAGTTTTTTTGCCTTAAAAAAACACATAGAAAAGTTCAGGCTAGATAACCTGGAAAATGGCATGTATAATAAACCAAAAAAAACAGGAGAAAAAAATGGCTGATTTAAAAGGAACCAAAACAGAAAAAAATTTAATGGAAGCCTTTGCCGGCGAGAGCCAGGCAAGAAACAAGTATAACTATTTTGCTTCCAAGGCAAGAAAAGAAGGTTACGAGCAGATTGCTAATTTTTTCGATGAAACTGCCGGCAACGAAAAGGAACACGCAAAGATTTGGTTTAAGTTCCTCTGCGGAGGCGATATACCTGCAACTGTCCAAAATTTAAAGGCTGCTGCAGAAGGTGAACATGAAGAATGGACAGAAATGTACAAACGCATGGCAAAGGAAGCAAAAGATGAAGGCTTTGATGAAATTGCCCTTCTTTTTGAGCAAGTAGCAGAGATAGAAAAAGAGCACGAAGAACGCTATTTAAAACTTTTATCCAATATAGAAAAAGATAAGGTTTTTGCACGGGAAGAAGAAAAAATATGGCATTGCAATAATTGCGGTCATAGCCATAAAGGAAAAAGTAGTCCTAATCTATGCCCTGTATGTAAACACCCAAGGTCATATTTCCAGATTCGTGGAGAAAATTATTAATATTTTTCATGCTATAATTCTGGGAATAGTCCAGGGGCTAACTGAATTTATTCCTGTTAGCAGTTCCGGGCATCTTGTTTTACTGCAAAAGACCTTTGGCATAGCTAACTCTTCCCTGTTCTTTGATGTAATGCTTCATGCAGGGACTTTGTTGGCAGTCTTTTTTGTTTTTAAACAGGAAATATGGACTATTCTTAGAAATCCCTTTCAAAAATTAACATTATTCTTAATAATTGGGACTATACCAACAATTATCATTGCTCTAATATTCAGGTCATCAATAGAAAATTTATTTTTTGAAGGGAGATTATTGGGTTTTTCATTTTTGTTAACCGCTTGTTTATTATGCAGTGCAGAGATCCTTTCACGTCTGGCAATAAAAAGCGAAAAAAGTTTAAAACAATTGGATTCTATGACCTGGCGTGATGCTCTTACCGTAGGATTAATGCAGGCTATTGCCATCTTCCCCGGTGTTTCCCGTTCCGGTGCAACGATTACAGGTGCTCTTGGCAGAAAGCTCTCAAGGGATCTTGCTGCACGTTTTTCCTTTCTATTATCCATTCCGGCTATACTTGGAGCTTTAGTTCTGCACTTAATGGAAATGATATCCGGTAGTTCAATACCTCTTGATAATGATGCAGGTCTAATAGAAGTAATTGCAGGAACATTAAGTGCCGCAGTAGTAGGATATTTTGCCATACGTTTTATGCTAAAGATGATTAGGGAAAGATCACTTTTTTGTTTTGCCATATACACTGCTGTTTTAGGAATTTTTATCATAATTGATCAGGCAGCTCTAAGGCTTATTTTCTAAAAATTATTCTGCATAACAATACGAACTACATGACGAAATAAATATTTAGCAGTACCATTATAGAAAAGATTATATTTTTAAGAGGTACTTATGCATAAATTCAGATGTACTGTATGCTGGTATGTTTATGATGAAAAAGCCGGAGTCCCGGAAAAAAACATTAGTCCGGGTATAGTATGGGGAAAAGTTCCTGATGATTTTTTATGCCCTCTGTGTTCATCTCCAAAAAATATGTTTAAGCCTATTGAAGAAATGGAAGAAAAGGAAGAAAAAGAGGAGACGGCGGATGCAGTCATAAAAGATGGCAAGGAGCTAACTCATTTAAATTTATCTTATGACGAAGTATCTGCAATTTGTTCAAGTCTTTGTAAGGGTTGTGAAAAACAGCGATTGCTCCCTGAGATGGAGGCCTTTTCCAATTTAGCGCAATACTATAAAACCCGTGCAAGTGAAGAAGAAAAAATAAACTTAAATGATGCCGCACAATTACTGGACGAAGATATACTTACAAGATATCCGGAAGCGAATAATACTGCAGGACCTTTAAGAGATAGAGGTGCACTTCGTTCCCTTGTATGGAGCGAGAAAGTCAGTATCATTTTAAAATCCTTAATAAAACGATTTAACGAAGAGGGAGATACACTTTTTAAGGATAAAGATATTTTTGTCTGTGATATTTGCGGATTTATTTTTCCCGGTGATGCAGCACCTGAAATTTGTCCTATCTGTAAGGTGCCGCATTATCTTTTAATGAAAGTACAGAGGAGTTAACTATGCCTGCATATAGAAATATTCGTTTATGTGATAAAAGTTGTATGTGTCTTTTTGTATGTCCTACAGGAGCTACGGATACAGAAAATAGTATAATTGACGTATCTAAATGCATACCCGGCTGTATGGAATGTGTTAATGCCTGTCCGCAGGGTGCAATATCCATGCTCCCCATAAAATATCCATCTCCCCAGAGTAAGAGTGAAGATGTTATTAATACACAAAGAGCCTTGGCTAAGAGCAAATTGTTACAGGAAAAGATAGCCGAAGCAGTATCCCATGATAAAAACGTATCAGATGAAACAAGGTTATTTGCAAGAGCCATTGCAAAATCCTGCCGGCGTATGGCGGAGGACATTATACGAGAGGCAGGATATTTACTGCCGCAAAGTAAAAATGTACGTGAACTTCTTGAGGCAATGCAGGAAAATAATGATGCTGCTTTCCCTAAAGAAGCACTGGAGCTCCTTCTTAAACAGCTGGAGAATGTATCATGAAAAAAATACTTATTGTAGGTGGAGTTGCAGGAGGTGCTACAGCGGCAACCCGTCTTAGAAGGTTAGACGAACATGATAAAATTATTATGTTTGAAAGAGGTAAGTATATTTCCTTTGCAAACTGCGGTTTGCCTTATCATATAAGCGGAGTTATACCTAGACGTGAAGACTTACTCCTGCAAACAGCCGAAAGCTTCCGTTCCCGCTACAATGTAGATGTTAGAACACACAGTGAAGTTTTATCCATAGATACTGAATTAAAAAAGGTCGATGTAAAAAATTTATTAACATCGGAAATTTATTCAGAAAGTTACGATAAATTAATATTGGCACCCGGAGCTGCTCCCATTATGCCTGCTATAGAAGGTATTAATTTAGACAATGTTTTTACTCTTCGCAATATTGATGATATGGATCGCATTAAACAGTATATAAAAACCGCTCAGGTAAAAACTGCAGCTATAGTTGGCGGAGGTTTTATAGGGCTGGAAATGGCGGAAAATTTAAAGAAGGCAGGTTTAAAGGTAAGCATTATAGAAATGTCCAATCAGCTAATGGCAGTGCTGGATGCTGAAATGGCGGAGGAAGTGCACAAATATATAGAGCAGCTTGGAATAGCTCTTTACCTTGGAAATGGACTAAAAAAGGTGGAACCTAATGGGGAAAAGATAAAAATTTCATTAAGCAATGGCACTCTGGAAGAGGATATGCTTATCCTTGCAATAGGGGTAAAGCCGGAAACTGCACTTGTAAAAAATGCAGGCTTAAACCTTAATGAGCGTGGCGGGATAATTGTAAATAAGCATATGCAGACTTCAGATCCGGATATATATGCGGTTGGAGACGCTGTACAGGTTATGGACTTTGTAACAAAAAAACCCGTAATGGTTCCGCTGGCAGGTCCTGCAAACAAGCAGGCGAGAATTGCAGCAGATAATATTTGTGGTATTAATTCTGAGTATAATGGAACGCAAGGTTCTGCCATAATAAAAATTTTTGACATGACTATAGCAGCAACAGGGATTAATGAAAAAACAGCATCTTCTTTATCAATTAATTATGATAAAATTTATCTTTGGCTTAACGCACATGCTGCATATTATCCCGGGGCTAAAGCAATGTCCATAAAAATTATCTTCGATAAAACAAGCGAAAAAATTTTGGGTGCGCAGATAGCCGGCTTTAATGGAGTAGATAAAAGATGTGATGTACTGGCTGTTGCAATAAGAGCCGGTATGAGGGCAAAAGAACTTGCAGAACTTGAACTTTGTTATTCTCCTCCATATTCTTCTGCCAAAGATCCTGTTAATATGGCAGCTTATGTAATGGAGAATGTATTGACGGGTAAAATCAAGAATTTTCATTGGCACGATGTAGACACATTGCCTAAAGACGGTTCTGTTATTTTAATAGATGTAAGGGAAGCTTTGGAGTACGAAGAGGGGCATATAGATGGTTTTATTAATATACCTCTTGATACTTTAAGGGAACGCATAAAAGAGCTGGATAAGGAAAAAACAGTCTATGTTAACTGTCATAGCGGTATACGCAGTTATACTGCGGCAAGGATATTAATGCAAAATGGCTTTAATGTATTCAATCTTAGCGGAGGTTACAGGTTATACAAAGTTGCAAAATTAAGGGTATAAATCTTCGCCGGAAATATTGCTTAAAATAAAGATTTCCGGTCTGTACTCAAAATGCATGGTATCAAAGTTACCCCACTTGCCGCCCCAGATAAATCCATTGGATTCAAAAATCTTTACCACTACATTTGGCGGGTGCCAGCGCCTGGAGTAGGGGATATTCCACCATAGTGGATCATGCTGAGATGTCCATAGCCAGTATGTAGCAAGACCTCCCAGGTTTCTTGGAAGTATATCTATGGCAATGCCATAAGAGTGAAAACTTCTGTTGCCGGAACTTGCAACATTACGCCAATTCCAGCCGCCTATAGAGCCAAGGGAGTTTATCCATTGCCGCACTGCTGCATCGCTTCTGGATTCATGTGTTATAAGGTTTTCTATATGCCTTAATACAGGGATTAGATCTTTATGTATATTTATCTCGAAGCCCAAAAAACTAATTAATTCCTGCTGTGCCCAGGATTCATTCCTCGTACTGCTTCTATATAGGGCTTCAAAAAAATAATTTGACCTTGTAGGAGAAGGCGGTCTAGGTTCCGCATTGGCAGGAGGTCTGGGCTGCGATTGTTGCCTTGCAAGATTTTCCTGGTAATTTCTGGTTCTGGTCTCTCTCTGTTCTGCTCCGCTCTCCCAGGACGGTAGATCTATCTGGTAGTTGCTGTTAAATCCGGTTGAGCGATATTCTGATACATGGTTTCGTCTTTCTTCCGGGAGCAAACGCCCTTCGGCATAGTATAACCACCTTCCGTCTATTTGGAAGGCCCAGTCTCCGTTTCTAAACTCAACCGGACCTATGCGGCTTGGGTAAGCAGCCGATAGTGCCCTCATTATTCTCTCTCCCTGGCTTTGAACCGGGATTGTTTCTTCAATAAAGGAAGCTGTTATTTGAGCATATACAGGAGTAGGTTTATTATATATCAAGAAAAATGTTATGAGCATTAAACATGGAAAAATAAAGAGTAGAACCGGTTTTTTCTGAAAAAAATCCTTAAAACGGAAAAACACTTATCCTACCTCCTAATTACGCCTTTCTATATAACGCCAAAAAGCCGGAGTCTCCTGCCCAAATCGCCAAAATCCTACCGCTTCTACACCCATGTTCCTGTACATGTTCATACGTAATGCCAGGGATTGTTCATCCTCATAAAAAACAGTCATGGAAACCTGGGTATCGTACCTAAATGTAGGAATTCCGCTTACTCTGTTTATTTCTGTAACATTCTCTTCATTAATTATATTCTGTATTCCTGAATGTATAAATGCCATATTGGGGCTAATATTCCCCCAGCGCCTTCCGTAAAAAGGGAGACCCATAATAAGTTTTTCCCTTCCTATGGTGTCAAGCGAGTATCTTGCCACCCTTTGGCTCCAATCCATGGATGCAATGGGACCGGGCTGTCCCCCGGACCAGTGTTCGTCATAGCCCATAACCAGAATTCTGTCTACAAGAGGTAAAATCCTCACGTAATCATATACATCGTTTTGTATGGTTCTGGTTCTGGCTGCCAGTGCCACACTTAATATTTTATTTCCCAAACCGGCGCGTAGTTCCCTCAAAAAAGAGAGATAAGAATTTGAGCTTGCTGCAGGCACATTTTCAAAATTTATCTGCAGGCCATCGTATGGCTGTGCCGCAGCTATGAGATCCCTTATCAATGCCTCTCTTTCCGGGCGCCCCTCCAAAAGGACAAAATATGACAGCGCTTGACCTGTGCAGGAAGCTACAAGGTGTTTTCTGGCATTAAAAGCGGCAATATTATTAAAGTTAGGTACCCCAACAAGCCTGCCTTGGGCATTTACCTCAGTCCCAAAATAGGCAATATCTGTTACAGGGAGATTATTGTTAAAGCCTGCTTCCCTTCCAACTACTACATATGCCCATATCTCCCTAAAGGATGATACCGGAAGCTCCTCATTTGCATTTAATAACAAGAATGGAGTTATTGTAAAACTTATAATAAAAATGGTAAATAAAAGTCTTTTTTTCATAATTAATCCTTATTTAAGGCATAGATTCATACTACATTATTTTAGTATATTTGAATACAGAAAGAAAGGTTTTGGAGTACTGTATTGATAAAAAAAAGGACTTTCGCTGTTATTTTCACAGTTCTTCTGGCATTTCTGACTTCTTTTATTATTATCTTTTTTTATTTTGAGCTAAGGCTGACAGAAAACAGTGTAAGGATAGTAAGACCAAGTGACGACGCATCCGGATTTGAGATTTGGCAATTACCGGAAGGAATTGAATTTATTTCCCACGAAGACTTTCTGCTGGCAATGGAAGAAGAATTAATAGAAATGACTGATGAGGAATTTAGGGAAGCAATAGAAAGGGAATTTAATCCGCCTAATACCAGGGAATTTATTACATGGGAAGATCTGGACAGGCTTCTTAATTTTGAGTATGACGATGATATTTATCTACGCGAAGGAACAAACGATAGAATCTATAATGTTTTATTTATTGGGGATGATGCACGTATAGATCAGGATAGGGGTCGTTCCGATACTTTAATACTGATCTCCTTTAACAGGGATACCCGTGTTATTAATCTTACCTCTTTTATGCGCGACATTCTTGTTCCCAACAGCCTGGATAGTAACTATTGGAACCGAATAAATTTTTTGTATTCAATTGGCGGTCCCGGCAGGACAATTAATCTTATAAACAGTATATTTTCCCTTAATATACAACGCTATGCTGTTGTTAGATTTTCAGGTGTATTTGCGTTAGTAGATGCACTTGGCGGACTTGATCTATATTTAGCAGAAGATGAAGCATCCCTTTTAAACAGAATTTTCCCTGATTTTGATCCTGTTTCAGAAGGAAACAATACCCTTAACGGCAGGCAGGTTCTGGCATATTCCCGCATGCGCATTCTCGATAATGATCTTATCAGAACTCAAAGACAGCGCAATGTTCTTATAAGTATTCTATATCAAATTCTTGACACAAGAAACATTGGAGAAGTTTTTACCATAGCAAATTTTACACTCGATCATGTTGAAACCAATGTATCTCTAACAGAAGTTATTCCGCTTGGTATGGAATTATTCGCCGGTTCAAGACCTCGTGTAGAAGAATTGCGCATACCAATTGACGACACCTTTAACCATGGTATTTTCCATGAAGCTTATATAATAACAATAGATTTTGAAGAAAACATTAGAGCCCTTCATGAGTTTATTTACGGCAGTGCGGATAATGTGGATATTCCTGTTTTTACATTACCGGAAATGGACAGAATAGAGGCTGAACCTGAGGAGGAGCAAGAAGATGAACCGGAAGGCGGATTTAAGATTATTTTTGAAAATTAATAAAATTCCATTGTATCTATTAATAGTTTTTGGATTATTTTTTGCCAGCCCGCTCCATGCCATGGGACGCAGAGACAGCGGGAATGAACTAACATTTTACAGCATAAGAGGATCTTCCGGTGTTGGCCTTATTCGTCTTTATGAAGAAGCTGTAAATATAAATGGTTTTAGTCTTAGAATGGAAACTCTTGCCAATGCGGATCTTCTTGCAGCTCGCTTTATTTCAGGAGAGGCCAGAATAGGAATACTCCCTCCCAATATGGCAGCTAAAATTGCCTCAAGCGGAAGAGATATTCGTGTGGCAGCCATTATAGGTACAGGTATGTTAAGCCTTTTAACAGTTGAGCCCTCATTATTTTCTATAGGGGATTTAAGGGGGATGACTGTACATGTGGCAGGGCAGGGTGCTACTCCTGATTTTGTTTTTAGAAGGATACTGCGCCGCCATGGAATTAACCCTGAGGAAGATTTAGATCTTTTTTATGCGCTATCCCCGCCGGAAATTGCACAGTCTTTAATCGCCGGGAGAATATCAACTGCATTGCTCCCTGAGCCTTTTGCAAGCATGGCTAGAATGGGAAACAGCAGCATAAGGGTAATTTCTGATATACAGGAAGAATGGGCAGGTATAAGTACTACTTATAATGGATTATACCCCATGACCCTGCTTGTAGTAGACGGCGCCTTTGCTGATGATTATCCCCATATTTTAAACAGCTTGTTAGACGAAGTAAAAAACTCTATAGCATGGGTCACCGCTCATCCCCATGAAGCAGGTGAATTGGTTGAGAAACATGAACTTGGAATTAGTTCTGCTGTCATAAGGAATGCCATTCCGCAGAGCTCCTATGTATTCATTCCTGCCAATGAATCCAGGCTACTATTGGAGGAGCTTTTTAATGTCTTTTTGGAATACGACCCTGTTTCCATAGGCGGCGAATTGCCATCTGATACTTTTTATTTATATTAATGCTAAAACTCAATTTATATGATATAATACATTTTATAGTGGAGGTTATTAAATGAACGAAACTTTAAAAAGCATAGCTGCACGGTATTCCTGCCGGGACTTTACAGGAAAAGCATTAACAGATGAGCAGATTAAGTCACTGGTCGAAGCTGCCCTTGCCGCTCCAAGCGGAATGAACAGACAGCCCTGGCATGTAATAGTAGTCAGCGATAAAAAACTTATAGAAGAGCTGGATGCAGAGGGAATGAAGATACTCTCAAACGCAGAAGATAAATCTGCCTACGAACGTTTTATGGATAGAGGCGGAAAGCTTTTATACAATGCACCCTGCATGATAATAATTACAGCAGAGAAGCCTCAAGCTTCTGCCATGGACTGCGGTATTTTAACAGAGAATGTCGCTCTTGCAGCTCATTCCCTGGGTCTGGGTAATGTCATAGTAGGAATGGCAAGTGTTCCACTTTCCGGGCAGCGTGGAGATGATTTTAAAAAACGCTTAAAGTTCCCCCAAGGTCATGATTTCTCCATGTCTGTACTTGTGGGAGAGGCTAAAAGTACAAAAGAACCCCACGAGCTTGACATGAGTAAAGTCAGCTACGTGAGCTAAGACCTGTTTAGATCAATATGGCAGTATCCATTGGGATTCTTTTTTAAGTAATCCTGATGGTACTCTTCTGCCAAAAAGTAATTCTCCAGGGGCAGCAGCTCTACAACTATTTTTTGGCTGTGTTTTTTCTGTTCTGCAATAAAGAATTCCTCCATAATTTCCAGGTCATCTTTATCTGTGTAGTAAACTCCGCTCCTGTACTGTATGCCTCTGTCCGGTCCCTGTCTGTTTAAGCTAAAAGGATTTACTATACTAAAATATAATTCCAATAGTGCTGTTAAACTTACAATTTCAGGATCATACTTTATATGTACAGTTTCTGCATGCCCTGTATTTTTATAACATACATCCTGATAACTTGGATTTTCTGTATGTCCATTCGCATAACCGGAACTGGTATGTATTACCCCATTTATACGTGAAAAATATTCCTGTACCCCCCAAAAACAGCCTCCGGCAAAATAAATATTCTTATGCACTTTTTCTCCCGTGATTCTTAAGTGAAGATACTGTATAAACTAACAGGATTATGCTAAATGCTGAAGAGCTTATGTAGGATGCCCTAATACCGGCAATAGGTTCATACATTTCAGAAAAAATTGTGTATAAAAGAATTGCATAGGTTACAGCTATTGCATTTACAATAAGTCTGATTGTACCAAGCAGTGCAGATCCATCAACCCTACCTTTTTCGTTTAATTCTCCCAATGCCATTGGTGCAATGGGAGGCATTATAATGGCAATACCTGCTGCCGGTAAAAATGATACAATACCTATGTATATTGGGTTTGTCTCCATGGTAAAAAGTAATCCCATAATGTTCCCAAGTAGTAAAAGAAGGGCACCACACATAAGAACAATTCTAGGTCCGTATTTATCGTAAAAGCGCCCTGAAATTACAGAAACCAATGCCATAAGGATGGAGCCGGGTAAAATTATTAAAGCATAAAAAGTAGCAGAAAAGCCCATTAGACTTTGGCCGTATATAGGTAATAAGTTTGCCCCTCCCATAAATGCCATGTACATGGTAATAGCAATAAAAACTGCTTTTCTGAACATAGGATAACGAAAAATCCGTAAATCCAATAGCGGGTTTTTTAAGCGGAACTGCAGCATAACAAAAAGAATCAAGAAAATTATTCCTCCCAAAAGTGCGCCGCCTGTATGTAAATTTAAGACATGGCTGTTCGATAAATTTCCAAAACCTATCAATAGTCCGGAAAATCCCACGGATGAAAAAATCACAGAAAGGGTAGACAGGGAACCCGGGTATCTTTGCGTAACATTTTTCATGAAGATCATTCCCAGTAACATTGCACCTAAGCTTATGTATAGCAGGATATTAAACATAAACTGCCAGCCCAGGTTGTCTATAACCAATCCTGCAATATAGGGGGATATTACAGGAGCTATAAGTGCGCCCAATGTAAAGTAACCCATGACAGTCCCATGTCTTTCCCTTGGGTAAATTGAAAGAAGGATGATCTGGGAGAAGGGCATTAATAAACCGCCGCCTAGAGCCTGTATTATTCTGCCTGTAAACAATACGGTAAATTCATTTGCAATAAAGGCAAGGAAAGAACCGATAGCAAACATGGCCATGGAAAAAATAAAGTAGATCCTGTTGGGGAAGCGTTTAATTAAAAATGCAGCAACAGGAATCATTATTCCCGATACCAAAGATCCTCCGCTTGTAAGCCACTGGGCAGTACTTGTTGGGATATTAAAAGCAGTCATAATGGGGGGCAGCATAATGGATATGGAAATCATGGTCATGGATGCCGCAAAGGTTGCAATCATTAGAGTCCAGAAAACCAGTATCCTGTGGCTTATAGAGAGCTGCATAGAGTAAGTTCCAGATTATAGATTTTAGCCCTTTATGTCCATGGTGTACAAAGAGGGCACATCTTTATAAACTGTTAATATGCAGATTAGAATTTCATACCTTGCCACAGTTTTGGCTTCCCTCCTGCTTTTGCTTATTGGGCATCAAATAGCTGTAGAGGGACTTGAGTTTTTTTTCAGTGATGATCAGGAGCATGTTAGGGCAAGAGTTATAGAAATTACCGGGCGTCTACAGCCGGAGGATATGCTTTTCCACTTTGATGATGATGATGATTTTTACATAGACGATATTTTACTCTCCCTTATTGGAGAAACAATAGTTTTTAATGCTGAAATTACAAGCGGCAATAGGCGGGGGCAAATAGTCCGCTCTGAACAGAACTTAAGAGACTATATTCACTTTACACTGGAAGAGGTAAAGGAAGGGCAAACAGTTCTTCTTATCAATACCGGCATGGGATGGCACTTTAGCGGAATTATAAGAACAGACAGGATAATAATTTTAGGGCTTTTATTTATTGCCGCTCTTTTATTTTTTGGCAGAAAAAAAGGCTTTAATACCATTTTATCCCTTGCTTTTACATGTCTTGCAGTTTTTACTGTATTTATTCCTTCCATCCTATCAGGAAAAAATATATTCCTTATGGCAGCATTGGTATGTGTTTTCACCACTGTGGTGACTTTAGTTCTTGTAATGGGGTATAACAAAAAATCCCTTGCAGCGGCTATTGGCTGCATAAGCGGCTTATTGGCTGCAGGTTTAATTACCTTGATAATGGACAGGGTTTTACTTTTAACAGGTGTTCTAAACGAGCAATCTTTGCAATTAGTATATCTGCCTTTGTCTAATCCTATTGATCTAAAGGCAATTATTTTCGCAGGCATTGTAATAGGAGCTATGGGAGCCATAATGGATGTCTCCATGTCCATTTCATCTTCCCTTTGGGAAATTAAGGAAGAGGCAAAGACCATTAAGTTTAAGGCTCTATTCCGATCAGGGCTAAATATAGGTAAAGACATAATGGGTTCCATGGCAAATACCCTTATACTTGCCTATATAGGAAGTTCACTTTCTGTAATATTAGTATTAATAGTAATCAGTAATTCATTAATGCAGCTGCTTAATATGGAGATGATCATAGTAGAAATACTACAGGCTTTAAGCGGGAGTTTTGGGATACTTCTTGCTATGCCTTTAACGGCATTTTTTGCCGCTGTCTTTTTTACCGGAAAAAAGAAAAAATAAATTTTTCTTTAAACCTGTCTGTGAGCCTATTGACAAAAGGCATCATTTGGTTAAAGTTATAACATTAAATTGCGGAGGTTAAAGGTGAGCTTGCGAAAAACCAGCGACACGGACAGTGACCCGTACAGTTGTAAGTATCTTTGGCGGGCCTACCTTAAGTTGCGCACATAGCCCCAAGGCAGCCGCCTGCCTCTCTTATCACTGTTTTCTGTTCTGTGTCCTCTAGTTCAAAAGAGCTAAGTTTATTTTTGGAGGATGCATGGAAAAAAAACAAGTCAATACAGGCACATTAGACTCAATTTCCGGCATTAAAGACGGGATATCGCAATTTAAGGCACAGCTATCTGAGCTTAATGCACTTGATATTGCCGGGATTCTAAACGAACTTGATATAGAAGATACAGTTAAATTATACAGGATACTCCCAAAATCCATTGCTGCAGAAGTTTTTGCTTCTGTAGAAAGTGATCAACAAAGGATAATTATAGATGCCCTAAGCGATACAGAAATTGGGGATGTAATGAAAGAGCTTTTTGTAGACGACGCAGTAGATTTTATAGACGAAATGCCTGCCAATGTTGTTAAACGTGTTTTACAGAACATAGCCCCGGAAAAGAGAAAGATAATAAATCAGATTTTACAATACCCGGATGATTCTGCAGGCGGTATAATGACTACCGAATATGTAGACCTTGGTGAGAATGAAACTGTCAGGGAAGCATTTTACGATATAAGAAAAACCGGTCTAAACAAGGAGACCATATATACCTGTTATGTGATAAAAGAAGACAGGCTTTTAGTAGGTGTTGTGTCTGCCAAAGACATATTGCTTTCCAGTCCTGACGAAAAAATAAGCGACATAATGGATACAAATTTCGTTTACGCCCATACAACAGATGATCAGGAAGCTATTGCAGATATGTTTAGGAGATATGAGCTTTTGGCTATGCCAGTAGTGGATAAGGAAGACAGGCTTGTCGGCATTATAACAGTCGATGACATTCTGGACGTAATAGTAGAGGAGGGTACTGAAGACATAGAAAAAATGGCGGCTCTTAACCCATCAGATGAATCTTACATGAAAACAGGAATTTTCAGACAATCCAGAAACCGTATTTTTTGGCTTATGTTTTTAATGTTATCTGCGACAATTACAGGAACTATTATTTCTTTTTATGAAGATGCATTAACTGTCCTCCCTGTTCTTATTGCTTTTATTCCCATGCTTATGGATACAGGAGGTAATTCAGGCTGCCAGTCTTCTGCTCTGGTTATACGGGGAATTGCTCTTGGAGAGATACGCTTTAAAAATACTTTAACGGTTTTATGGCTGGAGCTGCGTGTAGCTTTCTTATGCGGCCTTGCATTGGGAACTGTAAATTTTATACGTGTGTATATTATGAACGGCAGAGATTTACTTTTATGTCTTACAATTTCTGTCAGTTTGCTTGCAACAGTGTTAATGGCAAAAACGGTAGGCTGCCTTTTGCCTCTTGCAGCAAAAAGAATAAGGTTGGACCCTGCAATCATGGCAGCCCCTCTAATAACTACCATTGCAGATGCATCCTCCTTACTTGTTTATTTTTCAATTGCAAGCATGATACTGAGGATATAATGAAAGATACTATACTTGAACTGCTTGATGCCAGTCCAATTAATATTGCCGCACTTAAAGAAAATCTTGTTGAAATGAATGCAGTAGACATTGCAGAAATCTTTTTTGATCTGGATAAAGATAAAACAATAAGCCTTTTCAGGATATTACCCAAAAATATTGCATCCGAAGTTTTTGCAAATATTGAAAGTGAAGAACAGCAGGAAATTGTAGAAGCGCTTACAGACTCTGAAATAGGCGAAATAATGAGTAAGCTCTTTGTAGATGATGCTGTAGATTTTATTGAAGAAATGCCAGCCAATGTTGTTAACCGTGTACTTAAAAATATTAACAGCGAAAAAAGGCGTATAATAAACCAGATACTGCAATACCCGGAAGAATCTGCAGGCAGTATAATGACTACAGAGTATGTAAGCCTGCGCGAAGGATTAACAGTAGAGGAAGCATTTGAAACAATACGCAGTACAGGGTTAAATAAGGAAACCATATATACCTGTTATGTGATAAGCTGGGACAGGGTATTAAAAGGTGTAGTCACCGCAAAGGATCTTTTCCTTTCGGAAGCGGAAAATAAAATTAGTGATATTATGGTGCCTAATCCTGTCTCTGCACATACCACAGATGATAGGGAAGCAGTAGCGGTTTTGTTTCAAAGGTACGATTTTTTGGCAATGCCCGTTGTGGATAAGGAAGACAGGCTTGTAGGAATAATTACAGTTGATGATATAGTGGACGTTATAGTAGAAGAAACAACAGAAGATATAGAAAAAATGGCAGCACTAAGCCCCTCAGATGAATCTTACATGAAAACCGGTGTCCTAAAGCAATCAAGAAACCGTATTTTTTGGCTTATGTTTTTAATGTTATCTGCAACAATCACGGGAACCATCATAACAGGTTTTGAGGACTCCCTTATGGTTCTGCCTGTACTTGTTTCTTTTATCCCCATGATAATGAATACTGCCGGTAATGCCGGAAGCCAATCATCTGTATTAATGGTAAGGGGCCTTGCCCTTGGAGAAATAAATTTAAGCGATCTATTTACTGTATTGTGGCGTGAGCTGCGTGTTGCCTTAATATGCGGAGTTACACTTGGAGCTGTTAATTTTGTAAGAATATACTTTATGCACGGTAGAGATCTCTTTTTATGTTTAACAGTTTCCCTTAGCCTTGTGGCAACTGTCCTTATTGCCAAAACACTAGGCTGCCTTCTGCCCCTCTTTGCCAAAAAAATAAAAATAGATCCGGCTTTAATGGCTGCCCCTTTAATAACAACAATAGCAGATGCAGCCTCTCTTTTAGTTTTTTTTACTGCTGCAAGTTTAATTTTGCATATTTAAAAATTTCAGGATCTGAGCACCTGTGGGAGGACAACCGGGGCAGTAAGAACTAAAAGATGATGTACAGTTACCTATGCCCAGTTTTCCCTGCTTTCCCTTAAAACCCTGGCCTATACTTAGCTTTTCTAGGCGCCTATGCGAAGAAGAATTCATGCGTGAAAGAGCATGAATTAAGCTTGCATAACAGGCACTGCAGGCAGAATCTTCATTTATATGTGATGCCAACTGCTGAACTTTCCCTTGGGGCTTTGGATGCCCGGGAGAGCCATTAACTTCGCTATTCTTGTTTAGTTCCCGTACTTTTGCAGGTCCGCTTAATCCAATTCCAAGTTTTTCAGCAAGCCCTATATAGGGAATTTCTTTTACACTGTATCCCAATAATTCTGCCGCATAACTATCGCATAACACAGGATCCCTTGCAGCAAAGAGCCGTCCTCCAAAAACAGGATTTCCGCCTTCTTCAAAATCCAGATCTCCGCATATTCCGTCCACTACAATAAAATCGTTCTTTACTGCTGTATTTAAATGGGCAATGGGTCTATGTAGGCCCATGCTATGAAAACGCCTTTTTTCCCTGTCACTTATAATGCCTTTATTGTTTTTTAGTGCACAGGTGAGCAGGGTTTGGCAGTGACCTTTTAGAACAGGAATATTAATCATAAAATCCAGGGATAGAGCGCTGTTACATATCTCGATTTTTTCCCCTTTGCAGTCTACTGTTGTGCAGGAATCTTTTTGGGTGTCTATAAGTCTAACACCTTCTTTTTCGAAAGAAGAATAACCGCATGCAGAAAAAGCCCTTGTTGTGGAATCTCCTACCCAGGCACCTTCCAGAATGACTATATTGTTAAAGCCATGCTTTTTTAAATAGGAAATTAAGCCTGCGGCAATTTCCGGGTGTGTAGTGGCACCTCCCGATGCAGGTCTTGAAACCACAAGGTTAGGTTTTAAACCTATTGTTTTATTTTTGTCTCCTATCAAATCTGCCAAACCCGCTTCTTCGGCAAGTTTAAATGCCATTTCCTCCGGAGATGTACCATAAATTAATAGGATTTCGTTTTTTTCCATAGGGAGGCTCCTGCAATAGAGTGCTCTTTATGCGTAAAAAAGAAAAAAGCAAAAAAAAAGAGGCGCCGGTGCGACTCGAACGCACGAATAACGGTTTTGCAGACCGCTCCCTTACCTCTTGGGTACGGCGCCATGGTCATATATTATTATAAAGTGCAGTCTTTGTCTAGGCTTGTAAATACACTAATAAAAAGGCTATTCTTTATAAATGAAGATCGAGCTATTTACTTTTTGTGATTTTGCGCAGGAAAGTGCCGGTAAACTTACGGTAGTCGGTACCTTTGATACTATAGTATCCAGAAATTATCCCTGCATACACCCGCAATTGTATGTTGTAATCAGGCTGCGCTTCGATCTTTGGGAGTTTTCCAACCACGATTTCCGTGTAGAAACACGGGATCTTAACGGTGAAATGGTAATAAAACCCATACATGGAAATGTTGTAGTAAAGGGAGTAGGAAACGCTACTGCCGTCTCACACCTTGTTTTTACAATTTCCAATATACATTTTAAGAATCCGGGAGTTGTAAATTTTATTTTGTATATTGACGGCAGGGAACTATCATCCATTCCCCTTTATTTAAGCCATAGTTAGCTATAAGAAGTTTATTTCTTTTTTTTAGTGCTCGTTGATTTCCCGCCAGCCGCTTTTACCTTTTCAGGTGCTTTAAGCCTTTCTACTTCTCGAAGGGTAGGTGGTTCGGCACCTCTTCTGGTGCAGACTATGGAAGCAGCCTTATTTGCAAAAAACAGAGCATCGTAGAGGTCTTTTTCACTTAAATTTGCCAGGCTGGAACGGGAAATTTTATCTTTTTTCTCCAGCCAGGATAAAAATGCACCATGAAAAGTATCACCTGCGCCTATGGTGTCCACAACAGGGAGATCTACAACAGGGGCACTTACCTTTGTAATGCTGCCGTCGTTCCTGCGAAGTAGAGCCAATGCACCTTTTTTGCCCATAGTGCATATTGCAAGGCGGGGTCCCATGGCAAGCATTTTTTGCAGGGTTTTTTCTGCTTCTCCTTTGGGGTAAAGATATTCAAAATCTGCGAGGGATATTTTTGCAATGGTAGAAGCAGCTACCCATTTTTCATACTGTTCAATAAAGGCATTCCTGTCTTTTATCATAAATGGACGTATATTTGGGTCAAAAGAGATAATAGGAGCATCTAATTGATCTGCATTTTTCCTTGTGGCTTCCCTTAAAATTAACGCATTTATGGCAGATGTTAAGGGTTCCATGGTCATTGCAATAGAGCCAAATAGTATACATTTGGTTTCCGGAGGTAAAACTGAAGGAAGATCTGCAATAGTCAGGGAGCGATCCGCCGTTCCCTCTGTGTAAAATACATATTGAGGCTCTTTTCCCTTTTCCAGCTTTACAAAAGCCAGGGTAGAATTTAGATCAGAGCGTATTATCAGCTCATCTCCTACATTATTGTCACGGAGTCTCTTTAATAAGAGTTCTCCAAAAAAATCTTTCGAGAATTTTCCAAGGAATTTTACCGGGACTTTCATTTTTCCTATGGCAATTGCTGTATTATATGGGCTTCCGCCCGGTAAAGGAGAAAATGCATAACCGGAACCGGACACCGGCGAACGAACCATGTCAATTAAGGCTTCTCCGATGCAAATTATCATGGTAAAATCCTCCTTGTCTCCTTCTTTCAATTTGTGGTTAATTATACCATAATAAGGTGATATATAATAGCTAATAATTTATCTATTTAAGGAGTAATTATGCAGGGAAAAATGAAAGTTGCATCTATGCCTTCTATGGGCAAGATAGAGATTATAGAAAAGGACATTCCCCGGGTTAAAAATAACGAGGTTCTTGTAAAACTTGAATATGTAGGCATTTGCGGATCGGATCTTCACTATTATGAACATGGCAGAATAGGCAATTTCATCGTGAATTTCCCCTTTGTGCTTGGTCATGAGTGTTCAGGCACAGTTGTGGAGACAGGAGAAGGTGTAAAACACTTAAAAAACGGCGACAGGGTGGCTCTTGAACCGGGAAAAACCTGCGGGATCTGTGAATTTTGTAAAACAGGCAGGTATAATCTTTGTAAAGATGTAATTTTCTTCGCCACTCCCCCTGTAGATGGTATTTTTCAGGAATACACAGCCCACGAGGCGGATCTTTGCTTTAAATTACCGGAAAATGTTAATACCATGGAAGGTGCCTTAATTGAGCCCCTTTCTGTAGGTTTCCATGCTGCCTTAACAGGCGGTGCAAAATTGGGGCAAACTGCTGCAGTTTCCGGCTCAGGCTGTATAGGTCTTGTTTCCATGCTCGCTCTAAAGGCACTGGGTGTATCCAGGGTCTTTGTAAGCGATGTGGTGCCAAAACGCCTGGAAAAAGCAAAAGAACTGGGTGCCATGGAAGTAATAAATGTAGCAGAAAAGAACCTTGAAAAAACCGTAAACGATCTTACAAATGGTAATGGAGTGGACCTATTCATAGAAACTTCGGGAGTGGAAGCAGCCGCTGCATCTGCCATAGGAGCCCTAAAAAAAGGCGGAACCCTGGTCTTTGTAGGTTACAGTCCCAGCGGCATGATGAATCTTCCCATAGGACAGGCTCTGGACAAGGAACTTACCATGAAAACGATTTTCCGTTACAGGCATATATACCCCCTTGCAATAGAGGCAGTTTCCACAGGCAAGATAGACATTAAAAACATTGTAACAAACACCTTTGATTTTTCTGATATTGCAAACGCCATGGAACAGAGTGCAAAGGACAAAGCCAATATAGTTAAGGCAGTTATTAAGATAGCTTAGTATTTTCCCTTAAAATACAGGAGATCATTGCCTTTGCATTAAGTATAAATGCCTCTTTGGGCTGGTAAGTTAAGAGTGTCTTGCTTGAGTACTGTATAAAAAATGTTTCAAGCATCTCTTCTTCTGTGAGATTTTTGTCATTCATGCTCAGGATAAAGTCGCGGCATTTTTCAATTGCCTCTTTTGCTTTGTAAAAAAAGTCTTTTGATTCATCACTATTTACAATGCCGCGGTGGGGCAGCGATAAGCTTTTATGCTCAGTATTTTTTCGTTTTTTCGTAGAATCATAGGTGTCAGCAAAACTGCTTAAAAAACATGGGAAGACACTTAAATCGGGCATTAGGACACCAAAAGTTTCACATAAGATCAAGAGTTCCATTTCCGGAACCAAAAAGCTTAAAGAATCCCTTGTATGTCCCGGTGTTTCAAATACTTTTACTGTTATATCTCCAAGTGGAATTACATCCCCTTCTTTTACGATTATATCTGAACAGAAAAGATCATCTTCGTAATTTGCATCTAAAACACTGCCGTACATTTTAGCCGCTGCAAGTGAAAGCTCCCTTATAACACGCCTGGGAGTTGCCTTTAATAAAACTTCAGCTCCTACTGCCGATGTAACAACTTTAAGATGAGGCCATACTCTTTTAAAAAAGGGGAGGGCTCCAACATGATCATAATGGGTATGAGTAAGAATTATATAGTCCAGCTCTCTTCCGGCCAGAGCATTTTTTACAATTGCTATAGTATCTTCTGCGCAAAATGCCATACCGCAGTCTATAAGAGCGCTGGACTCGTTGCCTATTAAGAGATTCCCGTCACTTGATTTATGCGTTATGCAGTTTATGTACCTGTCCATTCTAATATATTAATTCATGCTTGACGTATAGTATAGACCTATGGTATACATAGTAAACTTATAGATATTCTATGTAAATTAAGGAGCTTATATGCCAAAGCAAAATTTTTCTAAAACAGCTTATCAGGATCAAAAGGATTTTATTTTTGGCAGGGCTCTGTACCCAATTAATTTGAAAAATGGCATGGTTATAGGCGGTGGTACTGTATACCCTGAAATAAATTTTACACTGCCGGCTATGTCCATTACACAAGACAGTATGAAAGAAGTGGCAGCTATTTACCATGACATAATTAGCGGTATTTGCACCAGGGCAGGAGAACTATATGTTCCCGGATTTGTTGCCGAAATAGAAACACTGCCGCCCATGACCTTTAACCCTAAATGGGCAGTAGAAATTTGTAAAATCCTTGTAGATACCATTAAAGAACATGAGGCTAAGTACGGAATAAAGGGTGCTGTAAGAATTACCCCCAATGATATACGGGAAGGAAGCGATTTGGAGCACATGTGGAAAGGTTCACATTGGGATGCCATGATGCAGACCTTTGAAGGCTGTGCGAAAGCCGGAGCAGATTTCCTTGCAATAGAATCTGTCGGAGGTAAAGAAGTTCATGATGATGCAATAATGTACTGCGATATAGCAAAATCAATTTTTGCACTTTCTGTTCTCGGCACAAAGGATATGTCAAAACTCTGGACAGAAATTGTCAGTATAGCGGATAACGCAAATGTAATAGCATCGGGGGATACTGCCTGCGGATTCGGCAATACTGCAATGGTGCTTGCAGAAAAAGGATATATACCCAGGGTATTTGCTGCAACGGTTAGGGTAGTAAGCGCAGTAAGGAGCCTTGTTGCCATTGAATGCGGTGCAAAGGGACCTCACAAAGACTGCGGTTACGAAGGTGTTTATATAAAAGCAATAAGCGGTACACCAATTTCCATGGAAGGAAGAACAGCAGCCTGTGCCCATCTTTCGCCTGTAGGAAATGTTGCAGCCTGTGCGGCAGACCTTTGGAGTAACGAATCCATACAGCACATAAAACTCCTTGGAGCTATGGCTCCTACTGTATCTTTTGAACAGCTGGTCTATGACTGCCGTCTTATGAATGAGGCATCTGCCCTGGGAGAAAAAGAAGCTCTGCTACTCCGTGACATACATGCTTTAAGTGATTGTAGACATGATCCCCAGGCCTATGTACTGCGTCCGGATGTAGTTCTTGATATCTCCAAAGAACTGGTTAAGATAGAAGGGTATTATCCCCGGGCAAAAAAAGCTGCCGCCCTTGCACTGCAGTATATCAGGAAAGCACATGACGGCAAAGAATTGAATCTTAACGATAAAGAACTGTCGTGGCTTGATGAGTTATGTGAAAGCGTAGCTAAATTGCCTGAGGATGAGGGAAGCTTTATTGAAAGTATTATAGATGACTGCGATAAACTGGATCCCAAAAAATACGATATGTAGATAACAAGTTTTAAGTGTTATCAATTTCCCTTATCTTCTCTATCTCATCCCTTATTAGGGCAGCCTGTTCAAATTCCAGTTTTTTAGCATGTTCAAGCATTTCCCTTTCCAAAGCCGAAATTAACTTTTTTCTGTCCTTGGGTACAAGTATGTTATGCGCTTTTTTAATTACCTCTATTGCAGTGGATGTTGCATCCCTTTCTTCTTCTGCCCTTCTTTCAAGTATATCTGTAATGGCTTTCTGTACAGTTGCCGGTGTAATCCCGTGCTTTTTGTTATACTCCATCTGCGCATTACGCCGCCTTGCTGTTTCTGCAATAGCATCCCTCATGGCTGTACTTTCCCTGTCTGCATACATAATCACCTTTCCTGCGGCATTTCTTGCTGCCCTGCCTATAATCTGCACAAGGCTGGTTAGGGATCTTAAAAACCCTATCTTGTCGGCGTCCAGTATGGCTATGAATGACACTTCCGGCAGGTCTATTCCTTCTCTTAAAAGGTTAATACCTACAAGTATGTCAAATTCACCGCTTCTAAGCTGTTTTAGAATTTCCACCCTCTCTATGGTTTCCACTTCGCTGTGTATGTAGCGTACCCTTAGTCCAAGACCACTTAAGAAATCAGTTAAATCTTCTGCCATTTTTTTAGTCAGGGTAAGGATAAGAGACCTTTCCCCTGCCTCTATGCGGGTTTTTACCTCTTTGTAAATATCTTCCATTTGACCTTCGCTGGCTCTTACTTCAATTTCAGGATCCAAAAGGCCTGTAGGTCTAATTAACTGTTCTACCACTCTTATGGATTTATCCTTTTCCAGCGCGCTTGGCGTTGCAGATACAAAGATGGTTTTATCAAGGCGCTCTTCAAATTCATCATAACGCAGGGGCCTGTTATCAAGAGCGCAGGGAAGGCGAAAGCCGTAATCTACAAGGGCTGTTTTTCGGGATCTATCCCCTGCATACATTGCGCCTAACTGGGGCAGGGTAACGTGGCTTTCGTCAATAAAGGTTAAATGCCTTTTTGGAAGATAATCTACAAGGGTATCGGGTGCTTCGCCTTTTTTCCTTCCTGCAAGGTGTGCAGAGTAGTTTTCTATTCCGGGGCAGTATCCCATTTCGCTTAACATTTCTATGTCGTATTCCACCCTGGTCTTAAGCCTCTCCGCCTCCATTATTTTGCCTGTATTCATAAAAAATTCATAGCGCTCGGCAAGTTCTTCTTTAATTGCGTCTAACGCATTAAGTATCATGTTTTGCGGCATAACAAACTGCTTTGCAGGGTATATCATGGCTCTGTCCAGCTCTTCCATTGTTTCCCCTGTAATAGGGTTAATGCGGCGTATTCTTTCCACCCTGTCCCAGTCCATGTCCACCCTGTAGGCTTCTTCAAGGTATGCAGGGTAAATTTCAAGGCTGTCTCCCCTGCGTCTAAAGCGTCCCCTGTCCAAAACAGCATCATTTCTTTCGTATTGAAGTTCTATAAAACGGCGCATTAGAGAGTCCATATCCATAATGTCACCCCTGCTGAAAGTGGCTGTCATCTTTCTGTAAACTTCAGGTGTTGCAAGTCCGTAAATACAGGAGACAGTTGCAACAATAATAACATCTTCTCTTTCCATAAGACTGCGCGTTGCAGAAAGCCTCATTCTTTCAATTTCGTCATTTATGGATGCATCTTTTTCTATATAAAGATCCCTGCTTGCTACATAAGCTTCTGGCTGGTAGTAATCGTAATAGGACACAAAATATTCAACTGCATTGTTAGGGAAAAAACCCTTAAACTCCCTGTAGAGCTGGGCTGCCAGTGTTTTATTATGGCTTACAACAAGGGTAGGCATTTGCACTGCTTCTATAATTTTAGCCATGGTAAAAGTTTTGCCTGAGCCGGTAACACCCTGGAGCACCTGAAACTGGTCTCCCTTATCTATCCCTTTAGAAAGAGCTTTTATTGCTTCTCCCTGATCTCCTGCCGGATTGTATGGTGATATTACTTCAAATGCACGCATGGGCAATATTAGCATTTTACTATTGCTTAATATACATTGCAAAAAAGGTCTTTTTCCTGCTATAATAATAGGCACGACTGGGGGAGGGACCTGTGTCAAAA
>Ga0099364_10001342_pt1 | contig 40770 bp, 33 predicted proteins | sample TergutTh196P3_FD_73070 | JGI IMG/M metagenome (GOLD analysis project Ga0099364, IMG submission 73070) | Microcerotermes parvus P3 segment gut microbial communities from Pointe-Noire, Republic of the Congo - Th196 P3 | ecosystem: Host-associated > Arthropoda: Insects > Digestive system > Gut ...
CTGGCGGCACTTGCGGATGTGACAGACATCGGAACAACACCCATCACCGTCGCGGCTGAAACCATCCCCATGAGCGACCTTAGGGGTATGCAGGCGGCGCAAGTCAAGGGCTACGAAACGGTCGTCAGCATAGATGTGTTCGTTGGCAATACGAAAGTGGACGTCCCGCTGACCGTCAGCCTGCCGTACACGCTCAAGGCGAACGAAAACCCCTTGGCCGTCCGCGTATGGTACATGGACGACAACGGGGAGCTGACTGATTTATACGGAGTGTATAACGCGGCGACGGGCATGATCACGTTCACGATAAACCACCAGAGCTACTTCGTGGTAGGCTATGACCCCGTGGCGATTTGGGAGAACATCTTTACGGACCTCGACCCCGATGAATGGTATTACTACGCCATAGCGTTCATGAACCAAATGGGCATCATGAACGGATATAATCCACCTGACGGCACGGACAGCGAAAGATACGTCGGCCCGAATGATGTGCTGACCAGGGCGCAGGTAGCCGCGCTGCTCTACATAATTGAGAATGGAGAATGGAGAATGGAGAATGAGGACGGCGGTACGGATAATTCTCAATTCTCAACTCTCAATTCTCAATTCGCCGATGTAGTCGTCGGTGCATGGTACTATGACGCGGTGATGTGGGCTCATGAGAACGGAATAGTGCACGGTTACAACGTCGGCGATGGCGGCATGTTCGGGCCGGACGATGCGATCACCCGCGAGCAGTTGGCTCAACTGCTATATAACTACGCGGTGAACTTCAAGGGATATGAAATCCCCTCAAACCGCGACATGCCGGAGTTCGTTGACGCGGACCGGATCGCGTTATGGGCGGAGACTGGTGTTAAGGCCTTAGCCCGGGCGGGCGTTCTGAACGGACTGCCCGGAATCGGCGACGCGTTAAAGCCAAAAGACGAGGCCACCCGCGGCGAAACCGCGCAAGTTTTCATGAACTTCCTGAGATTTGTGGCACAGGGCGAATAAACGCTTATTTACCAGCGTTTACGCAAAAACAAGACGGTGGCTAATGCGCGCACACCGTCTTGTTTGAGTTGCTTATCATTTTGTAACCGTGAAATCGATAGCGCAGTTTATTATTCAAAAATAAACCTTGCTATTATCAGGGTAACGCGTTATAATTAAACCACGAAAGCGTGGTGAGGGCATGAAACACTATGAGCGGCTACTAAAAATGGGATGTTTCACTTGGGAAGAATTGTGCGCGGTAGTCGGTAACACAAAAACTGCTGAATCGCTTGCGCGCAGTTATGTAAAAAAAGGATATATTCAAAGCGTTAAGCGGGGTTTGTATGTGGCGGTTGATTTGGCTACAGGAGAAGCGGCCGTAAGCAAATTCCGCATAGCCGGTAAAATCACGACGACATCCTATGTGTCCCATCACGCCGCTTTTGAATACTACGGTTGCGCCAATCAGGTGTCATATCAGGTTGAGGTGTCCTCCGATTCGGTGTTCGCTCCTTTTGAGTATGCGGGCATCACCTACGCTTATCTTGCTTCCCGTATCAGTGGCGGTATAATAACCCGCCCTGACGGTGTGCGAGTGACCGACACGGAGCGTACCGTTTTAGACGGCATACAGGACTTTGAGAAGATAATGGGGGTGGAAGAACTGCTACGCTGCCTTGAGCTGCTACCGACAGTCAAGGAAGAGAATCTACTTGCGCATCTCTCCGTATACGATAAGCAAGTTCTGTATCAAAAAACGGGATATATTTTGGAGCATTTTCGTGACGCTTGGAGTTTAAGCGACAACTTTTTTGCGGCTTGTGAAGCCAAAATCGGAAAGAGCAAACGGTATTTGTACAAACCATCGGTGCATGAGAAAATGAAATACAACCGCCGATGGCGGCTTGTCGTGCCATATGATTTATTAAGAAAAACAGACAAGGGGGTGAACGTCGATGCCGAAATATGATAAAACCGTATTAACCGAGCAGGCACGGCGGCTTGGGTTTATCACTGCACCATTTGAAAAAATGACTCGTCTGACCGAGATACTACGGTTTCTGAACGACACGGACGAACTCAGGGAATCTCTGGCGTTGAAAGGCGGCACGGCTATCAACCTGACCATGTTTAACCTTCCCCGTTTGTCCGTTGACATCGACCTTGACTTTACCGAGAACCTGACAAGAGAGGAAACACGGATAAGGCGCGATAAAATCAATGAACTGCTGGAACGGTATATGACAGCAGAGGGGTATGCGAAGCACGGGAAATCCAAGAATACTCATATCCTCGATTCCTATGTGTATTCCTATACCAACATAGCGGGAAACTCCGATAATATCAAGGTTGAAATCAACTACTCCCTGCGCGCCCATGTGCTTCCGTCTGCCACTACAACCGCTCGTACTTCCGAGGTTTTTATCCCCTTTGCTGTACGTACCCTCGCACCGATTGAAATTTTCGCAAGTAAAATTGTGGCACTCTCCGACCGTGCCGCCGCCCGCGACTTATACGACTTGAACAACATGGTATATTTTGGTTTGTTTGATGACGAATCCGATATAGAGCTACTCCACAAATGCACGGTGTTCTATATGGCGATTGCAGGGGAAGTGACGACACAGGGAATCAGCTTTGAACGGGTGGAGGACATCACGCCGTATAGAGTGAGGACGGACTTAAATCCGATGATTCGCAATGCGGAGCGGTTTGATTTACAGGCGGCGCGTGACCGTGTTTGCGGTTTTCTGAACGAGTGCATGGTGCTGACCGAAAAAGAAACCGCGTTTTTGAAACAGTTTGCCAAAGGCTGTTATGAACCACAGCTATTGTTTGAAGATGCCGATATTGTAAGGCGTGTAGAGAATCACCCGATGGCGTTATGGCGGATGCAACACAGATAGCCACATTGGCGCATTGTCTTTTCTATCGTCTATCTTAACTACGCCCTTGTTTTAACCGATATGGGCGTGAAAGTAAAGTTCTGTGTAGGAATTTAAGGAACGGCTCATCAAATATATGGATTTCTATAATAATGTTCGTCCACATTCGACATTGAAGTTCAAGTCGCCAAATGCCTGCGAATACTTGTTTTACGAACAGACAGGCGATAAAACTAATTAGACAAGGGGGTTCATATCTTGAAATTTTTCGTTTTGCTCACGGATTTTTGACGTTTTCCAATAGCTGTCCAATTGCCACAAAAAACATAAAAACTCGAACCCCTTGTGTTGCAATGCTTTTCGCAAACAATAAATGCATACATTGGACAAGGGGGTTCAGAAATCCGTAGGTAATTCAGGCTCCAAAAGGAGTTGTTCCCACTTTGCCATGCTACTTGCGGAAAGGCTGGAGAAACAAGTGTAGGCATCGATCGCGTTCTTGCCTTCTGCGGAAATGAACGTCTGACGTTGCACTGAAGATAGATGATTAGTTTCATGTGGTCGGGTTAATTGGTATCTCATAGCTCCTCCTTTTTTCGTATAACGCTTCATATGGCGTAACAAATCTGATTATAACACATATCGTGATAATATTACAATAATATCTTAACAGAATTAACAATTTTGCATGTAAGAGTACAATACATATTGGACAAATGGTAAAAATAAAATAGTGAAACCTGCCAAGTAAAGTCAAGCCCTAAAATGAAAAAATCTGAAAAACTTTTAGGCAGGTAAAAAAGCGCACTACAACCAGACCGCCGCAAACTCGATTTTTTTACGCGGTCATATCGAAGGGACTGATGTCAGACGATTAGGTTTCCAGAGCGTCCAAATACTCCTTGACACGGGCGTAGTAAATCCGCAGGAACTTGGCGCTACCTGCCGTCATGTAGGAGTAGTAATGCTTACCTTCGGCGCGTTTGCGGTCAAGGAACTGATATATCGGGTCGTCAACAGGAGAATGCTTGATAAGGCAGTCCATCACTTGAAATAGAGCCTTGCGCAAATGAGGAGAGCCCCGCTTGGATATGTGCCTGTTCTCTGATTCAAATTTGCCGGATTGGTACGGCGGAGCCTCAAGCCCCGCGAAGCAAACCAAAGAGCCTTTCTTTTGAAAGCGGTAGACATCCCCGATTTCAGCCATGAGCAGCGGAGCGAGAATGTCGCCAACACCGTAAAAAGCGGATACCACAGGATACTCAGGCAACGTTTCGGCGAGGCGTTTCATTTCACGGGCGAAAACGGCGATGCTTTCAGACACAGCGTTGATTTGGTTGATGGTCTGTGTGATGAGCAACTTGGTGGTATCGTTCTTAGGCATCACAAACCAGTGTCCGCAAGCGTAAGCGTCTAAAGCCTTGTCCTCGTTGAAGTAATACCCCTCCCGTTTGCACCACCTATGGTAACGCTCGGTAAAAGCGTTCTGTGAAAGACCGCAGACACATTCGCAATGCCAAAACTTGAACGCGAAATCCATCCACTTTTCGTGACCGTCGCTCTTCCGGGGCGGAGAAGAAAACAACTCATTTACCCCCGGAAAGGTTTGGTCGGTCAGAGAGATGAAATTGTTTTTCAGCATGGTTTTCAGTTTCCAATACTTTTCGTATTGACGGCAAAAGGCTTTCAGCATCTTCCGAATATCATCCTCGGGTATGTATCGCGGTAGTTCCAACCAGTGGGAAAGACCGTAATTGGCGATTTTGATGGAGTCCGCCTTGTCGGTCTTGACCTTGCGGATGGTGTTGTTGCCGAAGCTGTGAATCAGCTTGGCGTGGACTGCGCTCACAAACAGTCCCGCCTCATGGAGTGCGTAGGCGATGGGTTGATAGTAACTGCCCGTACACTCCATAATCACCTTTGTCTCACTGTTCAGGCTTAGAAGTGAGTTTGCCAACTTGCTGAGTTCGCTGTCGGTGTGTGTGACCTCATAAGGCGAAGCCACGACCTCACCGAAGGGGCGCATGACAGTTATCATGCTTTTTCCTTTGGATACGTCGATTCCTACTGCGTTCATTTGCATTCCTCCGGTAAATTGAATTTTCGCAATTGGCGACCATCGTTTTCTCATTACCGATTCAATTTGCTGAGTGACACGAACGCCACGGAATGCAATCCGCTGGCTCAACCTGCCAAACCGAACGCCGCAATAAGAGGATGGCTGACTGTTTCATTTACGGACGTGAGCAGTCCAAAGAGAGGTATGTCAGGCCAATTAGCCCCCTTATTGTAGCTTAGGCAACAAGACGGAGAAAGACACGGCTGGCAGCCGTGCCTTAACCGCAAATTTATTGTAGCAAAGAGAGGTCTTCATCGGTTATAGTTTAGTTACCAGACAAAACTGACCGAAAGGAAGTACCCCTCTCTCATGAACAGTGTAACACAAGATATGAAATACAGGCAATCCCTCATGAAGTATTCTCAAAGACACGGAGTGTCAAAAGCGTCGCGAAAGTACAATAAAAGCAGGTCGTATATATATTTCTGGATGTCGCGTTATGATGGCAGCATTGAATCTCTGGAGTGCCGGTCACGGCGACCTCACAGTCACCCTAATCAACATACTGACGAAGAGCTGAAGTTAATTAAGGATATGCGACGGCGTAATCCTGAATTGGGAATGATTGAGCTTTGGCATAGATTACGGAAGCGAAATTATACACGTCGTCCTGAAAGCTTGTTTAGAGTTATGAGAAAACTGGGGATGTTTCCTGAAAGAAAGCCAAAGAAGCCGTATGTTCCAAAACCGTATGAGCAAATGCAGTATCCGGGACAGAGAGTTCAGATAGACGTGAAACATGTCCCTAAGGCTTGTCTGACAACTGCCCTCCACGGACAAAAGTTCTATCAGTATACTGCTATTGATGAATACTCCCGATTGCGGTATCTTGAAGCGTTTGAAGAAGCAAGCACATATTCATCAGCTACATTTCTTATTAACGCACTGACGTTCTTTCAAAAACATGGATTTCGTGTAGAGTGTGTTCAGACAGATAACGGCTTTGAATTCACCAATCGCTTACACAATCAAGCTAAAGATTCATTAACTCTCTTTGAGCGTACCGCAAACCGCATTTCTGTGAAACACAAACTTATTCGACCGTATACTCCCAGACACAACGGAAAGGTTGAGCGCAGTCATCGCGAGGATAATAAAAGATTCTATGCTTCACATACATTTTTCTCTTTTGATGACTTTAGAAAGCAACTACTTGTTCACATGAAACGTTCTAACAATATACCGATGAGACCCCTTCTTTGGAATTCCCCTCTTGAATACCTCGCTGTCTAATATGTTTGACAATCCTACAGCTTTTGATTGACTCATTTTTGAACATCCGTTGACACAAACAGTTTTTATCTTCCGATTGCAAAGTCCGCTTTGCAAAGTCCGTTTATCCGTTATATAATACAATCACCCAAACTCATAACTCAATCGTCAGCTTCATTTGGGGTATCGCCGATATTCGGGTGTTGGAAGCCGAAGCTGAGGGGCTGTTGGAGGAGGTGCTTGGAAGTTGAGCGAGTTTCTGTATAAACCCAAATACACCATCACCGAAGAAATATTGAATCTTGTCGCACAGATTGCCGCTCGTGTGGATGTGCTGACCATCAAGAGCGGCATGGAGCAAAACCCAAAATTGCGTTGGCTGAGCCGTTTGCGCTCAATCCACTCGTCACTTGCCATTGAAAACAACACGCTTTCCATAGAGCAAATCACGGCACTTTTTGACGGCAAGCGTGTTCTCGCACCGCAACAGGACATCCGCGAAGCGCAGAACGCTTTTGAGGTCTACAACCGTTTGTTGGAGTTCAATCCGTACGACGTTATGGACTTGCTGACCGCACACCAAATTCTGATGAAAGACTTGGTAAAAGCTCCCGGACAGTTCCGCACAGGCAACATCGGTGTTGTTCGCGGAAGACAAGTTGTGCATATCGCGCCGTCCGCTGACAATGTGTCGGGACTGATGGCGGACTTGCTCCGTTGGACGGAAGATGCAACCGTTCATCCACTCGTCAAAAGCTGTGTGTTCCACTACGAATTTGAAATTATCCACCCATTCCCGGACGGTAACGGGCGCATGGGCAGAATGTGGCAGACACTTCTGCTGTATAGGTGGAAAGAGATTTTTGCGTGGCTTCCTGTGGAAACGATTATATATGAACGCCGACAGGAATATTACGCCGCACTTGGCAGTTCAAACGATGCCGACGACTGTACGGTGTTCGTCCGCTTTATCCTGCAAGCCATATGGGATACATTGGAACAGTACGCAGAGAGCGACCAAGATACCGACCATGTAAGCGACCAAGTTAAACGGTTGTTGTCTGTTCTTGAAACAAAGCCCCTGTCAGCGTTGGAACTCATGGGGCGACTTGGCTTAAAACATCGTCCTACATTTCGCAAGAACTATCTGCACCCCGCTCTCGAAGCAGGGGCTATTGAAATGACCCTGCCGCAAACACCGAACGCTCGCGGGCAGAAGTATCGGAGAAAGAGCAGAGGTGACGGGAAATAAGTACTATCACGAAAAACTAAGCACAATAAAAAGCAATCATGAAAAGTTATGCAAAAGCAGAAGTCAAGCAGAAATATATTTTGCTTTTCATCTCTTGCGTGTTGTGGTAATATAATCGAGCCAAATGACAAAAAAATCACAGCAAGAAAAGAGATAACGATGCCGATTACCGAAATTTTAGAGGAAAATTGCAGACTGTACGGAAGTGATACCGCGCTCATTGAGATAAATCCCGAAAAGAAGAATGTGCGGCGCGTAACGTGGAAGGAGTACGGTCTTATCGAATCGTCGCAAGCCGCGTACTACAGGCGTGAAATCACTTGGGACGTTTTTAACGAAAAAGCGAACAGATTTGCAAATCTGCTGCTTGGCTGTAATGTGAAGAAAGGCGACAAGGTAGCGATACTTATGATGAACTGCCTTGAATGGCTGCCGATTTACTTCGGAATACTGAAAATCGGAGCGTTGGCAGTGCCGCTTAACTTCCGCTATACCTCGCATGAAATTGAATACTGTCTTAATCTTGCGGAGGTTGATGTTCTCGTGTTCGGACCGGAGTTTATCGGGCGCATTGAGGAAATCGCCGCAACTATTATTGATGAAAGAATGTTGATTTTTTACGGAAGCGGCGCGTGCCCGTCTTTTGCCGAGGATTACGCGGAGCTGACTGCCGACTGTTCAAGCGCGTCGCCAAAAATCACGTTAAGCGATGAGGATTATGCGGCGATATACTTTTCGTCGGGCACGACAGGATTTCCGAAAGCGATTTTGCATAAGCACAAAAGTCTTACGCACGCCTGTGTTTGCGAGCAGGCGCATCACCACCAAACACGCGATGATATTTTCCTGTGTATCCCTCCGCTTTATCATACAGGTGCGAAAATGCACTGGTTCGGCAGTTTTCTTGTCGGAGCAAAAGCGGTGTTGCTCAAAGGGATTGAGCCGAAATACATACTTGATGCCGTTTCACGGGAAAAATGCACGATAGTTTGGCTGCTTGTTCCTTGGGCGCAGGACGTTTTGCTTGCGCTCGACAGCGGCGAGGAAAAGCTCGAAGATTATGAGTTAGACCAATGGCGGCTCATGCACATCGGGGCACAGCCTGTTCCGCAGAGCTTGGTAAAACGCTGGCTCGAACATTTTCCGCACCACGATTATGATACAAACTACGGTTTGAGCGAATCTATAGGTCCCGGATGTGTGCATTTGGGTATCGAAAACACCCACAAGGTAGGTGCGATAGGCAAAGCGGGGGACGGTTGGGAAACAAAAATCGTTGACGAGAGCGGGAATCCCGTTAGCCGCGGCGGAGTAGGGGAGCTTTGTGTCAGAGGTGACGGTGTCATGGATTGCTACTACAACGACCCCAAGGCGACTAAGGAAGTGCTGAAGGACGGGTGGCTTTTCACAGGGGACATGGCGCAGGAGGACGAGGACGGTTTTATCTTCCTTGTTGACAGAAAAAAGGACGTTATAATCACGGGGGGCGAGAATATCTACCCTGTGCAAATCGAAAATTTCTTAGCTTCGCACCCGGATGTCAAGGATGTTGCGGTCATCGGTTTGCCCGACAAGCGGCAAGGCGAGGTGTCGGCGGCGGTAATCGAACTCAAAAAAGACCGCGAGTGTACGGAGGACGATATACGGATGTTCTGCCACGCGCTTCCGAGATATAAACGACCGTATAAAATTATTTTTGCCGATGTGCCGCGCAATGCTACGGGAAAAATAGAGAAGCCTAAGCTCAGGCGAATGTACGGGGCGGACGAGCTTGTCGCCGTGCAAAATCTTTCGTAGAGTATTTTAGAAATACGCATTAAAATAAAAGCAAGACAAGAAAGGACAGGTCACACAAAAATGGATATGTTTATCAAGATTCTGATGCTCATTATTTTCTTCGCAGTTACTATCAGCGTTGGACTGTACTATCGCAAACGCTCCACCGATGTTTCGGGGTTCGTTCTGGGAGGGCGCGAGGTCGGTCCTTGGATTACGGCGTTTTCCTACGGAGCTTCGTATTTTTCCGCAGTAATATTCGTCGGGTTCGCGGGGCAGTTCGGATGGCGGTATGGTATTTCCGCAACCTGGATAGGTCTTGCCAACGCCTTGCTCGGTTCGGCTTTGGCGTGGATAGTGCTTGGTCGGCGCACGCGCATTATGACGACCCACTTAGGCAGCGCGACAATGCCCGCGTTTTTCGGTTCGCGCTTTGACTCGCAGAAACTCAAAATCGGCGCATCGCTGATTGTGTTCATTTTTCTGATACCGTACACGGCATCGCTGTATAACGGACTGTCGCGCCTTTTTGAAATGGCGTTCGGCTTGGATTTTGTGTGGTGCATTGTCATCATATCAGTCCTCACGGGTGTCTATGTGGTCGCAGGGGGGTATTTCGCGCAGGCTGTAAACGATTTTATTCAAGGCATTATAATGCTGTTTGGAATCATAGCCGTAATAGCGGTTGTGCTTGGGAATAACGGCGGGTTTATGGGAGCGGTCACAGGGCTTGCGTCCCCCGCGCTTGCTGATGAAACCATAAGCAACGGAACAGTTCCGGGCATTTTCTCATCATTCTTCGGACCCGACCCGTTCAGCTTGCTTGGCGTAATGATTCTGACATCGCTCGGAACATGGGGATTGCCGCAGTTGGTGTCAAGGTTCTATTCCATAAAATCCGAGAACATGATTAAAAAGGGAACAGTCATTTCAACACTTTTCGCGACCGTAGTAGCGGGTGGATGTTATTTTCTCGGCGGTTTCGGACGGCTCTACGGGGAGGTCATAGAATACAGACCAAACGGAAGTCCGATTTTCGACTCAATAATTCCCAAAATGCTCGAAGGACTGCCTGCCATTCTTATAGGTGTTGTGTTGGTTCTTGTTTTCGCGGCATCTATGTCTACGCTTTCATCGCTTGTTATCGCATCGTCCTCGACATTAACGCTTGATTGCCTAAAGGGGCATATTGTCAAGAAAATGAGCGAAAAAACGCAGTTGATTGTTATTCGTTTGTTAATTATTGTGTTCATAATAATTTCCGCCGCAATTGCGATTTTCCAATATTCAAGCGGCGGCAGTGTCATTTGGATAGCACAGCTTATGGGTATTTCATGGGGTGCGCTTGCGGGTGCTTTCCTCGCCCCGTTCTTATACGGGCTTTTCTGGAAACGCGCCACAAAAGCCGCCGTGTGGGTCAACTTCATATTCAGCACGGTATTTATGGTCGCAAATGTCGTCTTTAATATTTTCTTCAACGATATTTATTTAGCGTACTTCCCGAAGGTGTTTACTTCACCGACGGGGCTGATAAACGCGGGCGCGTTTGTTATGCTTGCAGGGCTTGTTATTGTGCCGATAGTCAGCTATATAACAAAAGCACCGGAAAAGCAGTTGGTAGACCACTGCTTTGCGGGATATGAGCAGTCTGTGACAACGAAGCTGCGTACCTCGCTTGGGGAGTAAAACCTTTTGAAGCATGCTTTTGAAGCGTGCATCAAAAGGCATAAAAAGGCGAGCGGTCGATTCAAAATCGAGGCGGACGGTCGATTCAAAAAATCTTGATTTTCGCGTGAAAAAACTGTAAAATAAGCCGAATAAAAGTCGATAAGGAATGTCAAATGAAATCATTGTTACTGGGAAATGCGGCAGTTGCGCGAGGCGCGTGGGAAGCGGGAGTTTTTGTAGCTTCGAGCTACCCCGGTACGCCGAGCACGGAAATTACGATGAACCTCGCAAAATACGACGAGATTTATACCGAATGGGCTTCAAACGAGAAAGTCGCTATGGAAACCGCTTGGGGAGCAAGTCTTGCAGGGGTTCGCAGTTTTACGGGAATGAAGCATGTCGGGCTGAACGTCGCCGCCGATACGCTCTTTACAATTTCATACACAGGCGTAGGAGCGGGAATGGTTTGCGCGGTCGCCGACGAGCCGGGTATGCACTCGTCGCAAAACGAACAAGACTCGCGCCATTACGCAATAGCGGCAAAGGTGCCGATGTTGGAGGTTTCGGACTCGGACGAGTGCCTTAGCTTCACGAAATATGCGTATGAGCTTTCGGAAAAATTCGATACGCCCGTACTGCTCAGAACCTGTACGCGGGTGGCTCATTCACAAAGCATTGCAGAGCTTTCTGACAGGGTAGAGCCGCCGAGAAAAGAGTATAAGAAAAATCCGCAGAAGTATGTAATGATGCCGTCGAATGCAAGACTGCGCCACCCAATTGTTGAACAAAGGACGTTGGACTTAACGGCTCTTGCTGAGGACTGCTTTCTTAACCGTGTGGAGATGGCAACGCCCGCCGCAACGGACGCAACCGAAAATGCGGCGGGCACAACGTCTGCAACGCCCGCTTCCGCAGGCGCAGCAGTCGCAACGCCCGCAGACATAGGTATCATCACGTCAGGCACTTGCTATCAGTACGTCAAAGAAGTATTCGGCGATACGGTTAATGTCTTGAAATTAGGACTTGTCAATCCGCTTCCCGAAAAGCTGATACTTGATTTTGCCGCGAGAGTTAAAAAACTTATCGTAATCGAAGAACTTGACCCCATAATTGAGAACCATTGCAAAACGCTGGGGCTCAAAGTGAGCGGCAAGGACATATTTTCAATCTGCGGAGAGTTTAGCCCGAATCTCATTGCGGAAAAACTGAATCAACCGTATAACAAAGGGCAAAGCATCGAAGAAAATATCCCCACGCGCCCTCCGGTCATGTGTCCGGGGTGCTCGCATCGCGGATTGTTCCATGTGCTCGGAAAGATAGGCGCGACCGTGCATGGCGACATTGGGTGCTATACTCTGGGTGCCGCACCGCCGCTTAGTGCAATGGACACTACAACGTGCATGGGCGCATCCATTTCAGGGCTTCACGGGTTTGTCAGAGCGGGCGGTAAAAATGCCGTCTGTGTTATCGGCGACTCAACCTTTGCACACATGGGGATTAACGGTTTAATAAGTATCGGATACAACAGGTCAGACTCGACCGTTATCATTGCAGACAACTCCACGACAGGCATGACGGGACATCAGGAAAACCCGACAACGGGTGTGAACATCAAGGGCGAGCCGTGCGGGAAAATGAATATCGAAGCCATTTGCAGGGCTTGTGGCATAGACAGCGTGAGAATTGTTGACCCCAACAATCTTGAGGAAACGGAGAAGGTTATCCGTGAGGAGATGGCAACACCCGGACCTTCGGTGATTATCGCGCAAAGACCTTGTATGCTGCTCAAATCGTCCAAGCCGAATCCGCCGCTTGCGATTGACGAAGAAAAATGCAGAAGCTGTAAGATTTGCATGAAGATTGGCTGTCCCGCAATATCCGCTGACGGCAAGAAAATTGCAATCAATACGACATTGTGTGTCGGGTGCGGAGTGTGCACAAGGCTATGCAAATTTAATGCGATAGACGGGCTTGATGTGACGGGCAAGTAGTCGCGCAACCCGCAACGGCAAGTTTTATACATGCGGCGTAAAGGCAAAAAAGCAAGGCGTAAAGATGAAAAAGCGCGGTGCAGAGGTAAAAAGCGTAGCGCAGAGGTAAAAAAGCAAGGAGTTTTCCAAATGAAAACACATAACATAGTAATAGTAGGAGTTGGGGGGCAGGGCAGTCTTTTGGCGTGTAACCTTATAGGGCGCGTGCTTTTGCTCGAAGGATATGATGCAAAGGTGTCTGAGGTACACGGCATGAGCCAAAGGGGCGGCTCTGTCGTCACTTATGTGCGCTACGGCGACAAGGTAAACTCGCCGATAGTGGATAACGGGCAGGCGGAGCTTTTGGTATCCTTTGAACTCTTAGAAGCGGCGCGTTGGTTTGAACTGCTCGCACCCGGCGGAACTATCGTCACTAACACACAGCAAATCGACCCTATGCCGGTTATTATCGGAGCTGTGGCTTATCCGAAGAATCTTATCGAAAAATTTGAACAAAAAGGCGCGAAGGTCGATGCCATTGATGCTCTCACGCTCGCGCAAAAAGCGGGTTCAGCCAAAGCGGTCAACATCGTAATGATGGGTAGGCTTTCAAAATATTTCCCGTTCAGTATGCAAACATGGGAAAAAGCTCTCGAAGAAACCGTGCCCGCAAAGCTGCTCGACGTGAATAAAAAAGCATTTGCTTTTGGAGTTTCATCATAATGCGAAACATGAGAAACAGAAAAATTGTGACAATCGCAATGCTCATTGCGCTTGCCTATATTATAACAATCTTCGGGCGTATACCCGTGTTGACGGTTCCGCCTTTTCTAAAGTATGATGCCAAGGATGTAATAATTACAATCGGAGGATTTTTGCTCGGACCGCTCGCCGCTTTTGCGATGTCCGTAATTGTTTCGTTTTTTGAAATGATTACAATCAGCGAAACGGGCTGGATAGGCGCGCTTATGAACATGCTTTCGAGTTGTGCGTTTGCATGTACAGCCGCCGCTATATACAAACAACAACGCAGCTTGAAGGGCGCGGCAATCGGGCTTGTCGTCGGTTGGGTAAGTATGGTTGCCGTTATGCTGTTGTGGAATTATTATTTAACACCAATTTTCTTAGGATACCCGCGAGAAGCGGTTGCGGCAATGCTTTTACCTGTATTTTTGCCGTTCAATCTGCTCAAAGGCGGACTAAATGCGGGTATAACAATGCTACTGTACAAGCCCGTCAAAGCCGCATTGTCGGCATCTCGCCTGTTGCCTGAAACGGGCGCGGAAAATAAAGCAAAGATAAATATCGGCATGATGCTTGTCGCACTGTTTATCGTCATATCCGGTATATTTCTGATTTTAATATACCAAGGGGTAATATGAAATCGCCCTCGCCGCACGTGCGGCGGTGTCCCCTGCGTGGCAACACCCCGAACCTGTGCGGTAGCTCCCTGCGTGGCAACACCCTGAACCCTTGCTGATATGAAACCCAAAACCACCTGAAAGGCGCGAGAATCTATGGAACAATATTTCAACAAACACATTGAAACAATGGAACGCGAGAAACTGTCCGAGCTTCAACTGACAAGACTGCGCAAAGCCGTAGAAAACGTCTACACAAATGTCTCATACTATCGGGAAAAAATGCAAGCCAAAGGCATGACACCCGGTGATGTCAAAACACTTGAGAATCTCAAGGATTTGCCAATCACAACAAAGCAAGACCTACGCGATACCTATCCGTTCGGGCTTTTTGCCGTGCCGATGGAGGACATCGTGCGAATACATGCCTCGTCGGGAACTACAGGCAAGCAAACGGTTGTTGGTTATACAGCCCATGACATTGATATGTGGGCGGAGTGTATGGCGCGTTGCCTTGTTATGGAGGATGCGGACAAAAGCTCGCGAATACAGGTAGCATACGGCTACGGCTTATTCACGGGAGGACTCGGGGCGCATTACGGCGCGGAAAAATTAGGCGCAGTCGCAATTCCTGCATCATCGGGAAATACCCAAAGGCAAATAACCATGATGATTGATTTCGGCGTGACCCATCTATGCTGTACACCCTCTTACGCAATGAATATTGCCGAGGTTTTGCGGGAATCGGGGCAATCGAAGGATGACCTGAGGTTAGTGGCGGGATGCTTTGGAGCAGAGCCTTGGAGCGACGGGATGCGGGCGGAAATTCAAAACCGTCTTGGTATACGCGCTTACGACATATATGGACTGAGCGAGATAATGGGTCCTGCCGTTTCCCACGAATGCCGCTATCAAAAGGGGCTTCATATTTGGGAGGACTGCTTTATTGCGGAAATTACCGACCCCGACACAGGGCTGCCCGTAGCCGACGGAGCGGCGGGCGACTTGGTAATTACCACTATCAACAAAGAGGGAATCCCTCTGATACGGTACAAAACCCGCGATATATGCACACTCAACCGTGAAAAATGCGAGTGCGGACGTACCCATGTGCGCATGTCAAAACCTGCCGGGCGCACGGACGATATGCTGATTATTCGAGGTGTAAACGTGTTCCCGTCGCAGATAGAATCCGTGCTTCTCAGTATCAGCGACGTACAGCCGCATTATCAAATCCTCGTTGACCGTGTGAAAAACCTCGACACAATGACGGTTGAGATTGAAATACCCGAAGCGATGTTCACAGACAACGTGAAAGGCATTGAAACCTTTGAAAAGAAAGTAAGCAATCAAATAAACAGCGTACTCGGTGTAAGCGCGAAGATTCGTCTTGTTGAGCCGAAGAGCATTGCCCGAAGCGAAGGCAAGGCAAAGCGCGTAATCGACAACAGAAAAATTTAGTTAAGGCAAGGCGCGCCACGGCGCATCACGGTGCGCCGCAAACAGCAGAAAAATTTAGTTAGAGGAGGTTTGCTATGTTTAAGCAAATTACGGTATTTCTTGAAAACAAGCCCGGACGAATGGAAGAGGTAGCGGGATGTCTGGCAGATGCAGGCATCAACATTCACGCACTGTCCATAGCGGACACAACCGATTTCGGCATACTCAGAATGATTGTGTCCGATTCGGTCAAAGCGGTGGACGTGTTGAAAACAAGGGATTTCATGGTGAAAACCACCGAAGTTATCGCCGTGGGAATGGGGCACAGTCCCGGCAGTCTGTATAAGGTTCTTCAGCAGCTGAGGGAACTCAATGTGTCCATAGAATATCTGTACGCTTTCACAAGCCGTCATAAAGAGTATGACTCAATTGTAATTTTCAGTCTAAGCAATCACAGTGCGGCGATTGAAAAGCTGAAAAACAGCGGCTTTGACATTTTAGACGAAAGCTTAGTAGAGCAGCTTAACGAGATTTAGGCGACCGACCGCGGCGCGTGCTGTTAGTGCGCTGTTGTAGGATAGGGATATATGTGCTGTCGGTTGCGGCGTGCGTTGTTGTGCGTTCTGCGCTTGACTGCATCCCCGCCCCGTGTTCTGTTCTTGATTGCTCGCCTCGCGCCATTGCACCCCTATCTGTGTTCCGTTCTCCACTGCCCCCTCCGCCCCGCGTTGACATACGGCAAAAACTTATGTATACTCAACTAAAACACGTGCTTCCGTAGCTCAGTTGGTAGAGCAGCGCATTCGTAATGCGCAGGTCGTCGGTTCAAGTCCGACCGGAAGCTCCAAAGGGCTGACGGATAGGAATAACGAGTGCAATGAGGAGATTACAGCAAGCGAAGATAGTTGAATTATTGAAAACTCTGAATGAGGCGCATGGCGAGCTGAAAAAGTAAACCTCTAAGACATCAAATTTTAAGATGCCGTCATATGCCATTGAAACGTCCCCCAGTTTGTTATTTTTGCACGAAAAACCGCCACCGGTTATAGTAGCGGTTGGTGAGTGTTAAATTGGTCTATTCGTTAGCCTTTGTCGGTAAGCCAATTATACCCGCAGTTTAGACAATTTTCTTACTTATTCGCAGTGCCTTTGCCTTGTTGTCTTTGCCGGCAAGCCAATTATGCCCGCAGTTTAGACAGGTTATCCGCACATTTTTTGCGCCGATGTTACCCGCGACAAGCCCTATGTTGCCAAATAAAGCAGACCCCACAACGGCTTTTCCAATCCCAAAACCTTCTTTGTTGGCACTTAATGATGCTGAACCGCATATCTTGCATGTTAATTCTTTATTCGCAGGCGGTTGTTGATTAATCTCATCTAAACGGGCTTGCGCGGCTGCTTCATTATTTTCTAACTCTTTGCGTTTTTTCTCAAAATGCGTGAGTTTTTCATTCACAGTCATTTCATGTAAAACGCATACTTCCCAAGTTTCCGTAAATATGGGTATAAATCCAGCGTCTTTTAGTCCGGAATTTTCAAAACAAGACTTACAAACGACACCATCTTTTAACTTACATCTTTTTAAAAGTGTAATGGGTTGTTCGCATACAGGGCATATGTTTTCCATGTGATACACCTTCTTTCTTAAATATGGCGTATTATACCACAAAACGTATCCCACAAACAAAATTTTAGCATTTCTTTTCGCTCCACGCCTCTGCTTCGGCGAATCGTTGCGCGACTTTATCCATTGCTTTATGAACCTTTAAGAATCTTTACGAGGTTGATGATAAAACCATTTGACAAACAATAACGCATTTGTTATACTGCCGGTAAGGGGAGCGTGGTAAGAGTGTATAAAGTAATTACCTCGCTTACCGGAAAGACAATGTTTTTGTGCGACTATCCCACTTTGTAAAAAAATCACAAAAAAACGCCGCTAAAAGAGATTGAAAGAGCAAAGCGAAACATGAAGGATTTTGTAGAAAGGCACGGTGTTTGAATATGGGAATGGTCATTAACGGGGAAACTTTTACAACACTTGAAGACCTTTGGGAAACGTCCAATCTTACACAAGCTGAAAAAGAGGAAATTGAGTTTGAAACTAAGCTTATGGGAAAGCTCATTGAAGCACGGGAAGAAAAAGGCATATCCCAAAAGCGTCTTGCAGAAATGTCCGGCTTAAAACAACCTGCCATAGCACGCCTTGAACGTATGCAAGCCACGCCGCAGATAAATACTCTTTTTAAGGTATTAAAGCCATTAGGCTACACCCTTGCCATAGTGCCGGACAACAGAACACACGCAACGGAGCCACACACTTCCGCTATATAGCAGAATTAAACAAGGAAGCAACGCAATGAGGAGATTACAGCAAGCGAAGATAGTTGAATTACTGAAAACGCTGGACGAGGCACATGGTGAGCTGAAGAAGCAAACCTCGCCAGATGCTGTGTTAGCCCTGCTTGCCGACTGTCAGGACTTCGCCGTGCAGATAGGGGAGTACATCGAGTCCATAGAGGGTGAAGGCACACACACCGTCACGCTTTTAGAGGAATACTGCGACATCGTTTACACCGCGAGCCTGTCGAGTAGCGGCACGGTGGACAACACAGCAAGTCTGTCGAGCGGCGACACCACCAACCCCACCACCAACCCCACCACCGCGAGCCTGTCGAGTAGCCCCGACCCTAACAGTAGCCATAGCAACCACACCCCACCCGACCTCAAGAGTAGCCTAAAGCGGCTGACGAAGCAAATGATAAAAATCGAAAACAGTGTCAAAAATGACCTGAAACCGAAAAAAACTGAGGTCGTGTTTTTCCCATATCAATTATCCATGTGGGATGCCCTCGAAAGCGTGTACCTTGCGGCAAAAGACGACCCCGACTGCGACGTTTATGTAGTGCCGATACCTTATTTTGAGAAAAGCAAAGACGGCATGGCAACGATAATGCACTACGACGGCGACAAATACCCCGACAATATCCCCATTACCGACTGGAAGGCATACGACGTAGAAACCCGCTGCCCTGACATTGCTTATATTCACTACGCCTATGACGACGTGACGGTGAACGCAAGTGTCCACCCCCTGTTTTTCAGCAAACGCCTACGAGAGCATACGTATATGCTGGTTTATGTGCCGTATTATGTTTCCAACTTCAACTTCGTTGCGGATTACTACGGATACCTGCCGGGCGTATGTAATTCTCACCGCGTTATAGCACAGTCGGAGGCGATAAGACAGTCATTTATCGGGCATTACACAAGAAGTGACAAGCAGTACGGCTGGGGCGGGCAATTCGGCGATGCAGAGGAGAAGTTTGTCGCGCTTGGGTCGCCAAAGTATGACAAGGTAATAAACGCAAAGCGTGAGGATTTTATACTGCCGAATGAGTGGGAGCGGTTGATTGCGGGAGCTGACGAAAAGCCCGACAAAAAACCCAACGAAAAACCCGACAAAAAGCCCGACGAAAAAGCTCCAACCGAAGCCGCGAAAAAAATCATCCTCTACAACACGCACATGTTCTCGTGGATTAACGGCGGTCAGCAATATTTTGAGAAAATCCGTCATGTATTTAATACATTCAAAAATCGCAATGATGTGGTACTGTGGTGGCGACCGCACCCAAACACGGAAGTGAACTTTCGCACGCAAAGACCCGCGCTGCTTGACGACTACTTTTCCGTCGTCAACGACTATCGCGAAGGCGGTTGGGGGATTTATGACGACACGCCCGACCTGCACAGAGCGATTACGTGTACGGATGCCTATTATGGAGATATGAGCTCTTTGGTAACGCTTTATCACTCCACAGGCAAGCCCGTGATGATTCAAAATGTGCGTGTTACAGACGAGGAGCAAAACAAAAACAGGGTTTCCTCTTACAACTTATTTGACGACGGTGAAAATTTATGGTTTACCGCGTTTGCGTTTAACGCATTACTTAAAATGGACAAGCAGACAAGAGAAGTCAAGTATATTGACAGCTTTTCGGATGAGGATAAAAGCGGAGTGCAATTATATGGAAAAATCACCGAAAATAATGGAAAACTATTTTTCTCTCCTTTTTCTGCGCATGAAATAGCTATTTATGATGTCAAAGCAAAGGCATTTGAAAAAAAGAGTATTATAGAACCAAAAAATACGCAAAAAAGCACATATATGAATCACGCAAAGTTTTGGCACATTGAGAAATACGGTAAATACATATATTTACCCGGATGCTCGTATCCTGCTATAGCGCGATATGATACTGAAACAGGCAAAATGGATTATTTCACAGATTGGGTTAAACCTGTCGATATTTTAGTAAATGCTGATGATGTTTACTTGCATCATGGTTGTGCGGTTGAAAATAAACTCTTTTTACCCACCTGCAATGCAAACGCCGTTGTCGTATTTGACATGGAGAGATGTTCTTCAGAGGTATATGAGGTGGGAAATAAGAAAAACAGATATTCAGATATCTGCTTTGACGGAAATGGCTATTGGTTAATGCCGAGAACAAACACGCCTGTTGTCAAATGGAATCCTATCAGTGGTGAATATAAGGAATATGACAGCTACCCAAACGGCTTTAGACATGGTGATTACAATTTTGTCGGAATGTGTTATGCAAACGGGTTTGTTTGGCTGTTCCCGTATCAAGCCAATATGGCTCTTAAAATTGAGGTTAAAACCGGAGAAATTTCAATAGCTGAAGAATTTCAACCTGAGTGTGAATATCTCGGTAAAGCAACCATTAACATCAACTATCTCATGGCGAAAATTATAGGCGATAAAATGTACGCACATACCGGAAAATCCAATCGCTTGATAGAGTATGACATCAAAACCAAAAAGCTAAGAGAAGATGATATTATTTTTCCCGAAGAAAAACTCAGAGAGCTGCAAAAAGACGGTCAAAAACTGTTTGCAAAGCCCCTTAAATCATGTGTTCATACCAACGCTTGCAGCTTCAATGAAAGCATACTTATCAAACTGAGTGGTTATTTGGACTATGTAAGCTCGGAAACCGTCGAAAAGGAACTTTTCTCAAAAAAGCAAAGAGAGCTGTTGGAAAAGAGAGCGGCAAACTCTGACGGCACTTGCGGCGCAAAAATTCATAAGTATATTAAGTCATTGACACAGTAAGGAATATCAAATGAAAAAAGTTATAACATACGGTACGTTCGACCTGTTTCACGAGGGTCATTATAATTTGCTCAAACGCGCCAAGGCACTTGGGGATTATTTAATTGTGGGTGTCACCACCGAGCAATACGACGAATATCGGGGCAAGGTAAATGTCGTCGATTCACTTATGGAACGGATTGAGCACATCAGGCAGACAGGCTTCGCCGATGAAATAATAATTGAGGACCATATCGGGCAGAAGGTTGAGGATGTTCAAAAATACGGTGCTGATATTTTTACCGTAGGGTCAGACTGGATAGGCACTTTTGATTACCTAAAGAGCTATTGCAAGGTAGTGTACTTGGAACGCACAAAGGATGTTTCAAGCACAATGCTTCGCGCTCAAAATAAAAACATAATCAAAATAGGCATAATCGGGTCGGGCAGAATCGCGAAAAGATTTGTACCTGAGGCTAAAAAGACAAGCGGCGTAAACGTTGAGGCGGTATACAACCCGCGCGCTCAGAGCGCGAAAACCTTCGGGCAGGCATTTGAGCTTGACTATTATGATAACTGGGATTCGTTTTTAAGCAAAATTAACGCCGTTTATATCGCATCCCCTCAAAACACACATTTTGAATACATAAAATCGGCATTATGCGCAGGTAAGCATGTTCTTTGCGAAAAGCCTATGGTTTTGAGAAAAGCTCAAGCGGAAGAGGTTTTCGCGTTAGCCAAAGAAAAAAACTTAGTGCTTATGGAAGCTATTAAAACAGCGTATGCGCCGGGATTCACAAAGCTTTTGAATATCGCTAAAATAGGGCATATCGGTAAAATATACGATGTCGAGGCGTGTTTCACTAAACTTACTTATGGAAATGTACGCGAATTAAAACCTGAGGGGGACGGCGGCAGCTTTACGGAACTGGCAAGCTATCCGCTGCTTGCGATTATTAAGCTGCTCGGCAAGGATTATGAGGATGTAAGATTCGAAAGTTTTTGCAATCAAGACGGCGTTGACATATACACAAAGGCGTATATTAAGTACAAGGACAGCGTTGCGACAGTTAAGGTTGGTCTTGGAGTTAAGTCTGAGGGACAGCTTGTAATTTCAGGAACAGAGGGGTACATAATAGTTGATGCGCCTTGGTGGAAAACACAGAGCTTTGAAATTCGATATGAGGATACGACCAAAAACGAAAAGTTTTTCACAAAATACCGCGACGGCGGCTTGCAGTACGAGGTAAACGAGTTCGCAGCTATGATAAATAATGACGGTGAAAAAAAAGGTTTCAAGCTTACGGCGGGAGAATCTATTGCCATTGCAGGGGTTATAGAGAGGTTTTTAACCGATAGACAGGGAGGATAATAGAAATTATTACTCAAATAGCTAAAATTTACAATCATTTAAGCGATGATTTATCAAAGAAAATCTATGAAAAACGATTATTGTATTCTTTGACGGGTGACTATAATTTTATGCGTGAAATTATATCATTAGTTCCTGAACTGGTTGAGCAAAATAATAAAATAGTCAGCTATTTTGAGGAAGAATATGGGAAATATGACAATTTGGTGATTTACGGCGCAGGGTATTACTCGGTATACTTAACTGTTCTGGGAAACAAGATTGTAGCTTATTGCGACAGCGATATTAAAAAGCATAACACGGATTATTGCGGCTACAAGGTTATATCTCCCGAAGAATTAAGAGAAAATTACAGAAGTAGTGTAGTAATTATATCCGTTGCCGATCCAAACTCTGTTAAGGATATAAGAAAGGCATTGTTGGATTTTGACTTTCCGTCGGAGAATATAATAGAGTTTAACCATGCTTTATGTCATGGTCAGACGGATTTTAATCATCGTCAGTATTTTGATGTGTTCCCCTTTGACTCGAATACAGAAGAAATATTTGTTGATGCAGGATGCTATGACTTTGAGGATTCTCTCAAGTTTTTAAGTTGGTGCGGAGGTAAATATAAGAAAATAATAGCGTTTGAGCCTAACCCGATTCAACATTCTATATGTGTTGAAAAGTCAAGGTCTGTGTGCAATGTGACAGTTTTGCCTTATGGATGTTATAACGAAGAAAGGGAAATAGGGTTTGATAATAGCGGCAATCTAAATGGTAGTTGCGCTCGTTTTGTAGAAACTTCAAATCTAAACTTAATGCAAAAAGTCGTGAGATTAGATGATATATTAAACGGTGAAAAGGCAACATTTATAAAAATGGACGTAGAGGGCTGTGAGCTTAATGCCTTAAAAGGCGCGGAACAAACAATTTTGCGACATCGCCCTAAGCTCGCCGTTTGTGTATACCATAAGCCTGAAGACATATGGGAAATACCGTCATATATATTATCTCTACATAGCGATTACAGATTCTACTTAAGACATTACAGCCCTATTATGTCGGAAACTGTTCTTTATGCTGTTTGCTCAAATGATGAATAAATGTCAAATAACGTCTTTAAGCTTACGGCAAACGAGTTAAGGGCGGTTTAAGAAATAATGAAACAATTTTTAACAAATAGAGTGCGGTATACGGTATAGTTAAATTAGTGAAAGCAATAAAAAGGTCAAAATGAGAAAATATAAAATCCTTCAATTCCCGATAAGAAATACTAAAAGCGGAGTAACGCAGTATGTAATGAACAACCGGGAACATATTGACAAATCACGTTTTCAATTTGATTTTGCCACGCTTGATAAGACCCTTGACTATGCCGAGATTCTCACCGAACAGGGTTGTAAGGTTCATTATATATCTTGTTATGCGGAAGACGACCCTGCCACATTCATTTCGGAAGTTAACGTCATTCTCGATAACGGATATGATGCTGTTCATCTGCACACCAGCTTCTGGAGAAGTTTCGCTATAGAGGAAATAGCAATAGCAAGAAAGGTGCCTGTCATAATAGTTCACTCTCATAATTCAGGGATAGGGGGCGCGGCGGCTAATATAAACCGAGAGGCAGCCCTTGACTTACATAACAGGAGAAAGGCGGAGTTTTCCGTAGACTTGGCAACTCATTTCTGTGCCTGTTCAACTAAGGCGGCGGATTGGCTTTTCGGACCGCAGATATCGAGAGAAAATATACAAATCCTCAAAAACGCTATCGACGTTGAAAAATTTGCCTATAATAAAGACATAAGAACGAAATATCGCCGTGAGTTGGGACTTGATGACAGCTTTGTCATCGGCAATATTGGGCGGTTTGAATATCAGAAAAACCATGATTTTTTAATAGACGTATTCGCAGAGGTCAGTAAGAAAGTAATTAACGCAAAGCTACTCTTGGTTGGAATCGGTGACTTGATGAACAATATAAAGGAAAAGGTTGACCGATTGAAGCTGACGGACAAGGTTTTGTTTCTCGGCAAGCGTTCCGATGCCGCAGAGCTTTATCAGGCGATGGATGTATTCGCCTTGACCTCGCGTTTTGAGGGACTGGGAATGGCACTCATAGAAGCGCAGTGTTCGGGGCTGAAAACATATAATAATATTGAAAACAACATACCGGAAAATACTATTACCGAAAACATTATCGGCTTACCTCTTGACGTTGAAATCTGGACGAGTGAAATCATCAGTATCGCCCAAAGCGGTTATGACCGACTTGACCATACCGCCCAAGTCGTCGCGGCAGGGTATTCCATAAAAGAACAGATAAAAATTTTAGAGCAGATTTACGCAATGGAGAACAATTATGTATAACGCAAATGTTATTTTGGAAGCGCAGCTTGCTTGTACGCCTACTCCCAGAGGCATACACTGCTACACTATTCAGTTGCTGCGCAGCTTGCTGAAACGCAATAAATTTCAATACGGGCTTGCTTTTTTTGATGAAAACCGCGAAAGAAACAACAAGCAATGGATTGACAAATATTTTGGCGAATATAATGTTCCCATACATGAATGTAACAATCTCAATTATCGTGCTGTTATGGATAGTTTGGATGCGTTTGAGAGAAAAAGTTATAATGATTATACGCAGACCTTTGGAGATGTTTATCATTTTTTTAATATCTTTTTTCCCGATAATCTCAAAGGGCAAAGCGTTGTCACTGTACATGACTTAACCCCCGTTGTGATGTCCGAATATTGCGCCCCAAGTTGGACCAAGTCGTCTTTAATCGGTGTTGAACGATTAAAAAGAGCGCAACCGACAATAATAACCGTTTCACAGCACTCAAAAAGCGATATTGTACATTACACAGGAATACCCGAAGGCAAAATCCATGTTATATCGTCAAGTTACGACGAGGAATCACTTTTGGAGGGATACGGCTCGGAAGCACTGTCCGAGTTAAGTGTCAAGTCGCCATACTTGCTGTATTTGGGTAGGATTAACGTCCATAAAAATATTGTGCGGATAACCGAGGCTTTTGAAATGCTGGCGCAAAAGCACCCTGATGTTAATTTAGTGATAGCGGGGTTTTGTGACCCTGATTACTCTCATTCCGAACCCATAGTCAAAAGAGTTAAAGAGAGTCCTTATTTTGGTTCGAGAATCATCATGCCGGGCTATGTTTCTAACGAGCAAAAGAACGCACTTTATTCTAACGCACTCGCCTTTGTATTCCCAAGCATATACGAGGGCTTCGGCTTACCAGTGCTTGAAGCCATGGTTCGGGGCTGTCCGGTCATTACTTCAAATACATCCAGTCTGCCCGAAGTTGCGGGCGATGCCGCAATTTTGATTGACCCCTATGATACAGAGCAGCTTGCCCATGAAATGGAGCGGATTATTACTTCCGATTCACTGCGGGAGAGCTTGAAGCAAAAAGGCTTCGCGAGAGCAAAAATGTTTTCTTGGGATAAAACTGCGGAAATGACGGAAAATGTGTATAAATCCGCGTTAAATTGCAATTAGATTTGCAAACATGATATAATGTGTAACACAAGGAAATTACTGATTACTGCGATTAAGATGAAAAGAGGTGACCATAAATGCACGACATAGTGCTTCAAACAAACACATTACCGGAACCGTTGTTGCGCATTATCCGCACGGAGCAAGTAAGAGTGAACGAAGCCAACGGGGTAATTAACCTGATACCTCTTGTTGAGAACACAGAAGATTGTTTTCTTCGCGGTCTTACTGCCGGCAGTAGCCTTACTGTAGACAGATTTCTCGCAATGACCCACGATGAAACGGAGATGAGCTAATGAGTGATTCTTTTGTTTTGTACGTTTTGGATGCTTGCGCGTTAATTGCGCTCACAAATAACGAGCAGGGAGCTGACGTTGTTGCCGCTGCTTATAAAAAAGCGGAGAGAGGCGAAGCAAAAATCATTATGAACAGAATAAATCTTCTTGAAGTTTTTTATGGCTTTTATCGGGAACACGGAAAAGACTTTGCAGAAAAATTTTTGGACAGTATTATGCAGTCCATTATTTCTATCACTGAGTTCGACACAACACTTTTTTCGGAATCAGGACGGCTGAAGTCTTCATACAAAATATCTCTTGCCGACTCCATAGTGCTTGCGCAAGCATTGCTTTCCGGTGGCTAGCTTCTGACCGCCGATCATCACGAGCTTGACCCCATAGAAGCCGTAGAGCCTATCAAGTTTACTTGGATAAGGTAATACTTTAGACGACGAAGCACCGCTGATTGCTAAAAGAGAGATTGAGTGATGTCAAATCCAAAACCGTATTATCTTTCAAAAGAGGAGTTGCGCGCGGTTCAACTGACAGAATTGGAACTGCTCTGTGAGGTTGACAGAATCTGCCGCAAAAACGACATACCTTACAGAATAGTTGCAGGGACGCTTTTGGGCGCGGTTCGCCACGGCGGATTTATTCCTTGGGACGATGATGCGGATACAGCATTTTTGCGCGAAGATTATGAGCGTTTCAAAATCGCCTGCGAAGCTGATTTAGATGCTTCCCGATTTTATTTTCAAGACCATAAAAACACGCAGGGCTACCGTTGGGGCTACGGAAAGCTACGGCGCAAGGATACTGAGTTTATGCGGCTGGGGCAGGAGCATATGCCGTACGAGCAAGGGATTTTTATAGATATATTCCCTTACGATTATGTGCCTGATAACTACATATTGCGTTCTTTGCATGCTTTCCGCTGTTTTATTTTCCGTAAAATCTTTTGGTCGGAAGCGGGCAAGTATACCGCCAAAGGCTTGGAAAAGGTTGTATATATTCTTTTGAGTAAAATCCCCGCAAAAGCGGTATACAACAGCTTTGACCGATTTGTTGCCAAAAGCAATAAGCGGGAAAGTGCGTGGATTCGCATACTGACTTTCCCGACACCAACTAAGGATTTCGGGTACAAGCGCAAGTGGGCGAATGAAACTGCGGATTTTGTTTTTGAGGGGATAAAGCTTTGCGGGGTTGCGGAATATGACGAGTATATGACATTCAAGTTCGGCGATTATATGAGCCTGCCGCCCGAAAATCAACGAAAAACACACCCTGTTTCGAGGTTGAAGGTGTTGTGACATAATAACTAACCACAAGCGGGTATTATACGGGTGATTATAGTCCTTTTACGAGCCAGTAGCCGCCTTTTGCAGACCCAATACGCTCGACAAGCCCTTTCTCTTTAAGTGATTTGATATGAACTTGAATATTGCGTGGTGCGATTCCGACTTCATTCGCGATTTCTTTTGTACTGGTGCGCGGTTTTTGCTTCATCATTAAGAGTATACTTTTTTGAGTTTCGTTATCTACGATGCTATCTACGATGTTATCTACGATGTTATCTGCGATGCTATCTACGATGTTGTCATCAGAAATGGAGTGAATTTTGGGACGATAAAAAACAACAGTAAAGCCCGATTTCTGTATTTCAAATTCGACTTTAACACCTACCGCTTTACATTCATTAGCGATTCTATTTATGCCTGTTCCAAAACTCTCGATGTCTTTTACATGATACATAAGTTTCGCAAGCAAAGGATTTCGCTTTACAGAGCTACCTTTTCCATCTATGAAATCTTGTGGAGTATATCCCAACGGAAACGTACCGGGATTATAGATTTCTACCCTATCGCTGTATATGACGACTTCATTATTTTGCGATGACTTGAAATCCCTATGACAATAGGAGTTTATAATAGCCTCGCGAACAGCGTACATCGGGATTTCGGGAATTTCTTTGCGTTGGATAGAGCCATCAAATTCCACTCTATATCGAATGTTAATCCCAATGTATTTTTCGGCGGCATCCATCATGTGCATGATATTACCGCCCGTGCGATTGATGTCGAGGAATGTTAATTTTTCATTTGTTGCGAATATCGCCATTTGTAATTCCAAAAGCGATTCACCGCAAAACCACACTGCGGCTGCGTTTTTTAGCTTACCGTCTTTCAGTAAGTCAAGCCTGACAAGCGCATCCTCTTTTGTTGTATATGCAAAATCAATTCTTCCGACATTATTTGCGCGTTCAATATATTTTTTCAGTATGTCCTCGTCAATGTCGTCGATGGTTTTATGTGACGGCTCGTTATCCCATGAATCTTTGTCTGTGTGTTTTCGCAGTATATAATTTTCTAATTCAGCCGCCGACATTTGCTTATCTTCATCAGCAACACGAATATAAGCTCGTCCATAAGCAAAATAAGGTGCTCGGTCTCCCAAAAATTCAACATGGATACATCTTATATTATTTATGACTGCCTCAGAAATCTTCGGATAAACTTTTGGCTCAAGATGATTAGAAACAGCTTGGCTGACATCTCGCAGTGTATTCGCGCCAATCATCTGACCTGTCGGCGTGCCGTCGTTTTGAACACCGAAATATAATTCCCCGCCGCCATGCTTATTAAGAATAGCCGCAATCGAGATAACGCCTTCTTTAAGCTCGGCGGTAGTTTTCTTGAACTCCAGTTTTTCGCTTTCTTTTCCGATAATCATTACGATACTCCTTCCGTCGTAGTTTTATTAACCTACAACAGGTTTTAACTCTTTTGCAGCTTTTGTTCTTCTATCAATCGGTCTCTCTGTGTCCTTCGGAAATACCCACATATTACCAAGACGTTGTGCGTTTTTTATTTGACCTGTTACACACATAGCTTGAACTCTGCGTTTGGTCAGCCCCCATAGTGTTGCGGCTTCTGTTACGGTCATCAAATTCATGCGTCACCTCCGAAAAAACTATTAACATCATAATACGCAAATGCGAATTTTTCAAGAAGTTTTATTAAAATCTTTTTACGCTAACGCTGTATTTTTATGGTATAATGAAAGGATAGGGATGGACTCGAAGACTTTATACTTTTCTATTTTTGCGAGTCGGGTATAGTGTGCCAATACACGAATACAATTTGTCGGATTATCGGATAGCGAGCAGTAACAGTTGGCGTGTGAAATAACACGGCTTCTAAACTCAAAGGGTTTATGCAACGAATATATAAGAGAGAGGCTTAAATAAGCACATCAATTCTATTGGGTTAAGACAGATAATGTAGTTGATTTTATTTACCGCCTAAGTTCGGTTTTGATTTAGCGAGTGGGAGTAGCGAGTATGCAAGAGCACCAAACAGTTGAATGGAAAGAGTCATGGCATGACGAATATTTAGAATGGATATGCGGTTATGCCAACGCGCAGGGTGGAGTGCTTTATATTGGGATGCATGACTCAGGAAAGATAATCGGTATAAACAATGCAAAGGAACTGCTCAAGAAAATACCGGACAAAATCACAAACACTATGGGGATTATTGCTGATGTAAACCTATTACATGACGGTGACAATGAATACTTGGAAATCGTGGTCGAAAAGTATCCGTCACTCATCAGTTTGCGCGGGAAGTATTACTACCGCTCCGGAAGTACGATGAGAACGATCACCGGTATTGAATTGGAAAGAACGCTGTCAAAAAGCATGGGTAGGACATGGGATGCTATCCCAATACCAAAAGTAACGGCGAATGATTTGAGAAGGGATGCAATTGACTATTTCAAAGAAAAAGCGGTTGCGAAAGGGCGGCTCTCTCTTGAGGATGTGGAAGTAAGTGACCGGGTTCTGTTTGAAAATCTTAATCTATTTGATGACGATGGACACCTTGTCCGCGCCGCTGTTATGGCATTTCACAAAGACCCTGAAAAATGGGTAACAGGCTCGCATATAAAGATAGGATATTTTGTTACGGATTCCGACATACGGTATATGGATGAAGTATATGGCTCTCTTATTGAGCAAGTAGATAAAACAATGGATTTGGTCTACACTAAGTACATGAAGGCGTTGATCGATTATGAGGGGATACATAGAATCGAGCGATATATGTTTCCGCCGGATGCATTTAAGGAGATTTTACTAAATGCCGTTGTTCATAAGGATTATAGAGGGGGCAATCCAATCCAGATTAGCGTGTACGAGGATAAAATATATATTTACAATGATGGCATCATGCCTGCTGACCTCAACACAACAGAAAAGCTATTTGAGAAGCACTCGTCGAAACCGTTTAATCCAAAACTGGCACAGGTGTTCTTTAAGAGCGGCATGATTGAAGTTTGGGGCAGAGGGTTTGACAAAATCAGAGAAGCCTGCATCAAGTATGACAACGCCCCTTTGCCGAAGTACGATATTGGAGAAAACGGTGTAATGGTCTTGTGCAAGCCTTGTGAAAGGTATATGCGATTGCTGGGGTGCGGCGATTCGGTCATCAACAATGAGCGAATTATGAGCGAATTATTGAGCGAATTATTGAGCGAAAAAGAAATAGAGAAAATGACAGCGATTTTGGTATATTTACAAGACCATTCAACGATAACCAACAAAAAGGGACGTGATTTAACCAACAAATCTACGGCAACTGTGCGAAGGTATTTAGACAGACTTTGTGAGGTTGGTTTATTAGAAGCATCCGGAGGAACTAAGGGAGCTATTTATACAAAAATTGGTAAAAACTGATTCGGTCATCAACAATGAGCGAACTTATACTTAACATCAATTTATATCAATAATAAATGCCGGTATACAACAACGAAAGCTATTTTTCCAATGCGGTTGAGAGCAGTAACAGTTGGCGTGTGAAATAGCACGATTTCTAAACTCAAAGGGGTTATGCAACGAATATATAAAAGAGGGGCTTAAATAAGCACATCGTTTCTCTTGGGTTAAGACAGCGAAAGGATTGTATAAAAATGTGTATTTACGCGGAATGTGCCGCTAAAATTGACAGTATAGTGAGCTTTAGTGATAAGAGGGTACTTGAAATTGGATGCGGCAGCGGAGAGCTTCTGAAAGAAATTCTAAAGTATAATCCCAAACATATTATCGGCATAGATTTAGTGCTGTCAGAGTGGTGGGGAATCGGAGAGTCGCAGGGTGAAAACTGGTGCGTGAAGGATGGAAATGCGGAAGCGTTAAGCTTCTACGATAATTCATTTGACATTATTATAAGCACAGCAACATTTGAACACATAAATAATGTGGAAGCAGCTTTATCTGAAATCAAGAGGGTGCTTAAACCTTACGGTGTTTTTTATACATCGTTTATGCCAATCTGGACTTCGGTAGTAGGTCATCATTTTGGAGCGAATAGTGCAACAACTTGGGATGTTGAGCTTGTTAAACTTATTCCTCCGTGGGGGCATTTGTACATGGATGAAGCGGAGATGACGGAACACTTGCTTAAGATAAATGCGGGCGATAAAGTCAATATAGACAACGCCGTTGATTTTATTTACCGGTCAAAAATAATCAACCGTCTTTCAAGAACAGAGGTATATACACATATATAACTGCGGTATGATTGTCCGTCAATTCAAGGAGCTAATTAGTTTTAGCAGAAATGCTTTTTTCAAGGATATGAACAAAGAAAGCGAGCTAACAAAGGAAATACTTGAGAAAATCGGCAAGCATAACATTAACATATCCGACTTGCCGATTATCGGACTTGAGCTTTTATTAGAGAAGTATGCGGATAACATCACCTAAAGGAGTACTGTTTTGAAAAGAGAGAAAATTACGGTTGTAAATTTTTACAGCGTATTTCCCTTTAACCACGGCGGCAGTCAGGAAATACGCGGGTTTTGTAAGGGGCTGTCCGAATATTTCGATGTAAATCTTGTTGTTTTCAGCACCTCTGACCATTATAAAGAAGAAGTAGCAATCAGCAAGTATTTTAAGGTAATAACTGTGGCATATCCGAAACCCTTGCTCGAAGATTTGGAAAAACATTATCAAAATGACTTTAAGAGTAAGAGCTTTAATGATGTTTCCGTTTTTGCTTTCCGACACTACGACAGAGTGCCGGGATTTGAGGAAAAACTGAGGAAAATAGCCATTGACTCAAGAATAGTAGTAACAGTACATCCGTATACATATCGGCTATTGAAAAAGTCATGCCCTGATAAACTAATATGGTATCGCGCTCAGAATGTGGAATATAACTATAAAAAAGCCACATGGAATAAGGTTGAAAATTCCGAGCGGTTATTGCGTGAGGTTCACCAATGTGAGGTGGAGTGCTGCAAAGGCTCGGATTTGATTTTGACTATCACGCAGGACGATGCGGATTGTTTTCATAAAGAATATGACATTAACACAGATAAGATACTGAATATCAGAGCCGGTTGCAATATGGAAAATTTGGATTTTACCCCGCCAAGCATGAGAAAAATAAATGATGACAGGTACAGGCTCACCGCGTTTTTTATATCTTACTCCACTTCGGCAGCTATTGAAGCGGCTAATAAAATAATTAAAATCGCAAGCGAAACTCCGGATGTTAAATATATAATTGCAGGGCGAGTCGGAGATAAAATTGATAGAAGCTCTATCCCCGATAATGTATACATCGGCGGAATGGTGTCTGAAGCTGAAAAAATAAATTTTTTGAAAACATCCGATGTCGCCTTGAACTTAATTGAAAGCGGTTCGGGGCTAAATATGAAAATGCTTGAATACTTCGCTTATGGTATTCCTGTGATTACAACTAAGTACGGCGCACGCGGGTTGGATGTGGAAAGTGGAAAAGATTGCGTAATTACAGATGAAGCTAACTATAAAAATGACATTCTTGCTTTTTGTGAGATGTCAGTTTCGGAACGTGAAAATATAGCGAATAGTGCTTTTGACCTCTTAAAGCGAAATTATGACTGGCGAAGCATCGCAAAAAAAATTGTTTGCTATATTGAAGAAAAATATCCGAATATATACGGCGGTATTACATCTGTTCCCGAGAAGGATATAGAGTTGTTTCCTGCGGAGGATATAAAATCGTATGTGTTTGATAAGGATAAGCCGCTGTTTATATGGGGCGCGGGAGAATGGGGTAGGGGCTGTTTGAATTTACTTCATAAGACGAGCATTACCCCTATGGGGATTGTTGATAGCGACTGCGAGAAATGGGGCAAAACAATAAATAACATTGAAATATTTTCGCCGGACTATCTTTTTAACAAAGAAAATGCTAATATCATTATAGCAGTTGGACAATTTTTATCTATCCTAAGTTTATTATTAAGAAAGAATATAAAGCTATCGAATATCTTTTTGCTTGTTGAGGGCAATAAAATAGTGCCATTGCAAAAAGACGCTTTGCCGTATTACTTTAGTTATGAAAAGATCGTTCAGGTAACAGAGTATACTGCTGAGCGGGAGTAGGGATAATAAGAATACCGAAAGCAATAGAAAGCTAAAGCACCTAACCAAATATGCTTAGAGTTACACATGACTTAGCGAGTGGGAGTATTTGAATGGGCATACAAAAAAAGTCATCGACTTGCAAAATGAAAGTAATTATCGAGGAACAATATGTTTGTACGCCAACACCGTGGGGTATTCCGTATTATGCGATTCAATTAACGAACAAATTGTTGGAGCGAAATAAGTTCAACTACGGCTTAACCTTTTTCGATCAAAATAAAGAGCGGAATAACCGAAAATGGATTGAAAAATATTTTGGAAATTATGCTGTACCGATATACGAATGTAACGAGCTTAGCTATCGCACAGCTTTTAGTGACAAATATGCTTTCAGCGAAAAAAGCTATAACGTGTATACCGGTGCGGAGGGAGATGTTTTTCATTTTCTGCAATTGATTTCAATTCCGGATAACCTAAAGGGCGCATCGGTAGTAACCGTACATGACATGCTACCTGTAAAATTCCCCGAATTTTACAGCACCTCCGTTGTAGAGTGGTTTAATCTCGGAATTGAGCGTTTGAATAAAATACAGCCTACAGTAATTGCTGATTCAACAGCAACTAAGAAAGATATTTTAGAGTTCACGAAGATTACGTCCGAGAATATTCATGTGATTCCTTTGGCGTATGATGAGAAAAAAAGCTCTGTTCAAAAAAGTGCTGATGTTATCAAGGAATTAGGTATAGCCTTTCCTTACATCCTGTATTTGGGCAGGGTAGATATACGCAAGAACATAGTTCGGCTTATAGAAGCGTTTGAATCTATTTCCTCAAAGTATAGTGACGTTAAATTGGTAATTGCCGGCGAGCCGCATTTAGGCTCTGAGGAGGTTGCCCTTAAAGTAAAAAACAGTAAGTATAAATCTCGAATTATAATGCCTGGTTATGTCAGCGACGAGCAAAAACACGCTTTATACTCCGAAGCGCTCGCTTTTATTTTCACTTCACTATACGAGGGCTTTGGTTTACCTCTGCTGGAAGCAATGACTTGTGGTAGCCCCGTTATAACATCAAATGTATCAAGTATGCCGGAGGTTGCGGGCGATGCCGCAATTTTGGTTGATCCGTATAGAGTAGAGCAATTAGCGCATGAAATTGAGCGTGTAATATCTTCTAAATCACTACAAGAGGAATTACGAAATAAGGGCTTCGCGCAGAGTAAGAAATTTTCTTGGAGCAAAACGGCGGAGATGACGGAAGAAGTATATAGAATTGCCGTCGCAAAATAAAGAGTGCAAAATAAGAAGGGGTAAGTATGTTTTATCACAACGCTAAAGAATATATTATCGACAAAAATGAAATGTTCCCTGACATCTACCTAAAATTCGCATCAAATACTGATTGCGAGCTTCGGCAATTACTTGTTGTTGACGAAGGTGGTGTCCTTGTTGGTGTTTTAGGCTATAATGAAATTAGTAACGCTCTGTTGTCAGAGGACAAGTTTAACTTGCTTGCCAAAGATATAATGAACACTAAGTTTACCTGCATAGCGGCCGCTTCTGACTTAAAGAAAAAGTGCTTTGATATTTTCTATCAAAATAACTTTAATGTTATCCCAATAGTGTCAGATGAAACAAAAGCCCCAATAGGGATGACATATCGCAAGGATTTTTCGGAATTTAACATGATTAGCTTTTCACAATTTGATGATTTTTCATTCTGTGAGGACGTAATACTGAACTATGTGTTGCTTGACATAGATAAAATATTTTATATTGACGTAGGCGCGTTTGAGCCTTGGGTCGATAATGTTACTAAATGGTTTTCACTAAGCGGACGCGGACGAGGAATTAACATTGAACCGCAGCTGACTTATTTTAACCGCCTGAAAGCTGACAGACCAAATGATATAAACATTCATACGGCAATTAGTGACAAGGATGAAGAACTCAAAATGTACGGGGCTTCCGGTTTAACGACCGCCAGACAGGAATATTCTGTCGGTTCGTTAAGCAAAACAATCTCTGCGGAATATGTAACCGTTCCCGCGACTACACTGAAGAATATTTGCAAAACACATATATCAAATGAACAGGAAATACACTTTTTGAAGATTGATGTTGAAGGATATGAGAAAGATGTTCTCAGCGGAGCGGACTTTGATAGTTATCGCCCTTGGATTGTAATGCTTGAAGCGACAATGCCCGGAACAGAGATTCCCACACATGATGAATGGGAACATATATTATTCTCGAACAGGTATAAATTCGCAGCGCAATATGGAATTAACCGTTTTTATGTTTCTGAGGAACATTCGGATTTGATTAGCAGATTTATTGATATTAAAAAAATACACAAACGTCTATATATACGATATTTAAGACAGGGCAAATCCCTCATAAATTTGACATGAAGTATATAAAAGGGAGAGTGCGGTAATGCAGAAAGTAATTCTTTATGGCGCGGGCAGTAATGCGCTCAATGGTTGGAGGCTTTGCAAATATAATTTTGAGCCTGTCTGTTTTGCCGACCGCGACGAGCCTAAACAAGGACTAATTTTCAAAAACACAAATCTTAAGATAATGTCCCCGCAAGATGCTAAAAAAGAGTTTCCCGATGCCAAATGGTTTATTACGGTAGGCAGCCATCTATTGAGAAAGGAAATTCAAGAATGGTTAATTTCAAATGAGCTTGCCTCTATTGAAGATATAGTAAATCCGATAGCGAGCTTATCACTAAAATGCACCTGCCGACTTATTGAAACAACAATATCTCCGTTAGAGCGGCAAGACATAATATTTTGCAGGGGCGGACGCTTCATATGGATAGAAAAGATGCCCGGCGTTAAATGGGCAGAACCGGAAGAAACTATCGACGGTTTTTTGAATATACGTGAAAATTGGTTAAATTCGTTAAGCTCCCTCACCACCACACACAACTCCCAACCTCACCCCTGTTTTGGGTGTGCGTTACTTTGTGAAAAACATTGGGATGACGACTATAAAATATATGATGTTGTATATTCAACGACGGATTTGAGCTTGTGCAACTTTAAGTGCAGCTATTGTTATTCCGGAAAATTTGGAGATGCTTCTCGTTGTAACAGCGATAACAAGCATGACCTTAAAGAATTGGTTGAAGCACTTGAAAGAAGAAAACTAATTTCGCCTATATGGACGACGTTGATAATGAGCTCCGGTGAGATTACAATTGACCCTAACAGAGATAACCTTTATAGATTAGCAAGTAAGTATTTTACTCACTTTTTTAGTAATGGTAGTGTTTTCTCCCATGAAATTGATGAATTACTCAAGGCAAATAAAGCCCACCTTACCGTAAGTGTTGATGCAGGCACAGAGGAAACGTTTTGCAAAATAAAAAACGTAAATCTATTCAGCAAGGTTTGTGATAATTTGGTGAAGTATTCCTCTGAAGGGGGAAATGAAAATATTGACTTAAAATACCTGTTTATTCCTGATGTAAATGATAATAACGCGGATTTTTCAGGATTTACAGAGCTGTGCGGCAAAGTAAAACCGCGTCTGGTAATTATATCTACCGATGTAAGCTCAGGGCTAACTGATTTACGCATTGAGTATCTTGAAAGATTGTTTGAATTAGTTGACAGGCTAATAGTTGCGGGCTTCAACATTGACATGCAAGCTAATGTGTCTTTTTCACAAAACGAAAGAGAACAATTATATCGTTTAGCGAAAGAAAAGGATGTATGTTATTTAGATAAACTGCGCAGTATTCTGGCGGTAGGAGATATTTCAGACTGAAAATAATTATGCTTTTGAATTTGATTGCGAATGGGATAATGGTAAGTTTCAATCAAAGTTTGAAGCGGGGGACATCTCAGCCGAGTTATTTAGTGTCTTTAGAAGGGGATTAAAAGATTGTGAAAACGGAACAAGTAATTCTTTATGGTGCAGGCGGTAATGCGTTCAATGGTTTAAGACTTTGCAAATATAATTTTGAGCCGATGTGTTTTGTTGAAAGCGACGAGTCTAAGCAAGGACTGATTTTCAAAAACACAAATCTTAAGATAATGTCCCCGCAAGATGCTAAAAACGCGTTTCCCAACGCTAAATGGTTTATTACGGTACGCAGGCACCAAGCGAGAAAGGAGATTCAAGAATCTTTAATCTCAAGCGGGCTTGCCGCTATTGAAGATATAGTAAATCCGATAACGAGCTTAACGTATAAGCGATCGTGTTATTGGATTGAAGAAACACTTGGTGTATTAGACTCGCAGGACTTAAATGCTTGCGGAGGCGGGAGATTACATAAATTTGATAAAGCAGAGTGCTTTTATCCGTGGCGCGAGCCTGATGAATCAATAGACGGATTTTTAGAAATGCGTAACAATTATTTGAAGAAAGTAAATATGGAGCCGAAAAAATCTTCATGTTATGGTTGTTCATTGTTTTGCGATGAATATTGGGCTGATTACAGAATCTATCACGTTATTTACTCCACAACTCCTTTTAGTGTATGTAATTTCAAATGTCATTATTGTGTTTCCGGTAAATTTGGAGATGTTTCCCACTGTGATAATAGCTACACACATAGCTTTACTGAATTAGTCGAAGCTCTTGAGAAAAGAAACCTAATATCACCGTTATGGACGACACTTCAGTTTAGTAATGGTGAAATTACTGTAGACCCTAACAGAAACGAACTCTATAAGCTGACAAACAGATATTTCAGTCACTTCTTTATAAATGGTAGCAATTATAGTCCCGAAATTGACCGCTTGCTCAAAGAAGATAAAACCCACGTAATAATCAGCGTTGATGCGGGCACAGAGGCGACGTTCAAAAGAGTCAAGAAAGTCAATTTGTTCAATAAAGTGTGCAAAAATATAGAAAGATACGCTTCGGAAGGGGGAAACAGGAATCTGTCCCTCAAATATATTTTCATTCCCGATGAGACTGACGGTACTGAGGACTTTTTGGGATTTGTCAGGCTTTGTGACAAAATAAAACCTATGCACATAACTATTTCTATGGATTTTAACATGGATTGCAATGACATGGAGTATAAATATATTGAAAGATTATTTGAATTAGTTGATAAACTGATGATTTCGGGACATGAACTCAGCTTTCAGGGTAGCACCTCTTTTACGGATAATGAAAAAAAACGATTGTTAGATATAGCAAAAGCTAACAATGCTGAGTATTTTGAGAAGTTAGAGAGCTACATACTGCGTTAAGGGAATTCGAGAAAAACGGAAATTCCGTTTCGCTCCATTCCCTGTCTATATGGCATCCGAGAAAAACGGTGTTTGTTAAAATAATTTTCTATTGTGTAGAGTTTTGGACTTTTTCGGGTCGCTAACCCGACACTTCGCCTGTACTTTAAGGGGGCATTAGTAAACGAGAATTTAGTTGCCGTTTTGTTAAGGTGTGCAGTAACTTCAAACTTTCCCCCGATAACCCAAGGCTTTTGTCGGGCAGGAGGCTACGCATGTTGAGCAACGGACACATTCCGGTGCATTTGGGGTTACGGTCGGCTTGATGTGCAGGAGGCAAGCCTTCGCGCATTTGCCGCAGGCGGTGCAAGCGTTTTTATCGCAGTGCATCCGCACGAAGGCTATCTTGTTAAAGAGAGAGTAAATTGCTCCCAAAGGGCAAAAGACACGGCAAAAAAGGCGATAGACAAAAATTGCGGATACGAGAAATCCAAGGGCAAGCAGTCCCTTGAAACCGAGCAACAGCCCCGCCATATCACGCAGAAAGCCGTTGGTGAGAAGCAACGGCAACGCCCCGAAGATTGTTCCTGAGGGGCAGATATATTTGCAAAACCACACGTCGCCAAGACCTGAAAACTCATTTCGGACGAGAAGCGGCAAGAGGGCAACAAAGAGCGCGAGTATCACATATTTGAGGTAACGGGTATATCGCAGGACGGGCTTTAGCTTGGGCGTTCTTATTTTATACAATAAATCCTGTAAGAGCCCTATCGGACAGACAAAGCCGCAGATGACCCGTCCGAACAGAGTTCCGACCATAAGCAAAAAGCCTGCGGCGATAAGGCTTAGACTTTGTTTTGCTCCCGCGAGAAAGAGCTGCAAAGCTCCGAGCGGGCAGGATGTAACCGCCGCGGGGCAGGAGTAGCAATTCAGACCGGGGGTGCAAATCATTTTCAGCCGTCCACGGTAAATCTGCCCTGTAAAAAAGTTGTGCAACAGCGGATTTTGGACAAAGAAGAAGATAATCTGTGTTAATAAGCGTTTGGTCGCTATTTTCAATTCTATGCTCCCGACTCTCCTGTGAGCCTTTATTTTTGCTTGACTCTGTTAACCAATTCCTATGCACTCTAAGCAAACCGTGGTCGCCCGCCGCAGGATTTCCGTCTGTTCGCCGCGCCAAATGCCTAAAGCGATAAGCGTCAGTCCGAGAGCTAACAGCACGGCGCGAATTATGAGGCTTCCGCGTTCATTTATAATACGTTCTGTAATACGTTCTGTCATAGATGTTCAAACTTTCTAACCGTCGAGCAGAAGGTCTAAAATTTCAGCGTAGCCTTCGTAAAAATGCGCTCCAATCAGAGGACCGACTACTTCATCGTTGCTGATAATAATGGTCGTCGGGACGTAACCGCTTTGAACGAGCTCAAAGATTTCAGCGGCACTTTGCTCATACGCATCAATCATTATGAACGCTTCCGTAATGCCTGCCGACTCAATTATATTGATTGTGCCGTTTAAGTTTTCTGCGTAATCATCGACCAACGCAAAAAAACCGACACGGTCGCCGTATGCAGCTTCAAGCCTGCCGATGTCAGGCATTTCAGCTATGCAGGGCGGACACCATGTTCCCCAAAAATGGACGAAATAGAGTTCTTTGTTTCCGAGTGAATCTTGCGTGACAGTATTTCCGTAGAGGTCTTTGCCCGAAAACTCGTAGGGGAAAGGGTTCAACGGCGTGGGTGGGACAGCGGTCAGCAAATTTTGCGCGAAATCGGTTGGGGGTGTTTCAGGTGCGGGAGTGATGCGTTCCGCAAATGTGGACAGTATTTCGGCGGTCTTGGTAGGGTCGGGCGTTGTCGCAGACTGCGGCGAAAGCTCCTGCCCTGCGTAATCAGCGATTTCCTGCATTAAGAAATCGCAGGACGTTAATGATAGCGTTAATAATAGAGCGGTGAAGATGAGGATTACCGCTGTAATTTTCTTTTTCATAGTTGCCTCGCTTCGCTTTTGATGTCAATATTGTACCATATTATGGACACAACGACAATATGAAAATTTTTGGCTGTAATTTTCGGCTAACGCCCTGTTTTCGCGCTTTTTTGTTCAAAATGACGATAAAAGGCGTAAAAGTTACAAAATCTTTGGTGATTTTTGCTCTTGATTTTTGGTTTTCAAAGGTTTATTATATGCAACGTAGGGAAGAGAAGC
>Ga0099364_10001343_pt1 | contig 40757 bp, 37 predicted proteins | sample TergutTh196P3_FD_73070 | JGI IMG/M metagenome (GOLD analysis project Ga0099364, IMG submission 73070) | Microcerotermes parvus P3 segment gut microbial communities from Pointe-Noire, Republic of the Congo - Th196 P3 | ecosystem: Host-associated > Arthropoda: Insects > Digestive system > Gut ...
ATCCATGTTCTCCGGCGTTTCCGGCTTACGCAACCACCAGATAAAAATGGACGTAATCGGTAACAATATAGCCAACGTAAACACCCAGGGCTTCAAAGCAAGCCGCACCACTTTCAAGGAAATGTACAACCAGACGCTAAGCGCCCCGTCGCGCCCCTCCGAAGCATTGGGCGGCACAAACGCAATGCAGATCGGTCTTGGCGTGTCCACAGGCTCCATCGACATGGTCTTCGGGACCGGCAGCACGCAGACTACCGACCGTATGCTTGACTTAGCGATTGAGGGCGACGGCTTCCTCGCCGTAAATCAAGGCGAGATTACATACTACACCCGCTCGGGCAACCTCTACCGCGACGCTAACGGACTGTTGATAACGTCGGGAGGCATGTATCTACAGGGAGTTATGTTCGATTTAACAGCTCAGATCCCTGATGGTGCTGACTACGATATTGAGGAAACTACCACATTCCCCGAGGACAATATATTCGGGGGGGACGTGCCTTTCACTTACGTGGAACTTGATGATTATTTAGCAGACGCTCTGGGTGAGGAAGACCCCGGAGCACGCGCCGAATGGTTCGCGACAGAGGGTAATGTCGGTATGATATTTATTCCCGACTCCTTTTCTAATATTTCTATAGGCAAGAACGGTATGATAAGCGGCATCAACGCATACGGCGACCTCATGGTTATCGGCGCCATCCCCCTGATCACCTTCGTCAATCCCGAGGGCCTTGACAGAGTCGGCGACAACCTGTACCTTCCGTCCAGCAACTCCGGTATCCCCGTCTGGCATGGCGCCGGCGAAGGCACCGGCGCGGGCACCATAAAAGCCGGCGCGCTGGAAATGTCGAACGTAGACCTCTCCCGCGAGTTTACCGAAATGATTATCACCCAGCGCGGATTTCAGGCAAACTCCCGTATCATAACCGTTTCCGACACGCTTCTCGAAGAGCTTATCAATCTGAAACGGTAATCCGCAGGGGACGGCTTCCCATCCCTCTAACCCCTAACCCCTGTCCAACAACCGCGGAAATTCATAGTTTCCGCGGTTTTGTATCGTCCCCGCCGGATATTTTTCTCACCATTTTTCATCAAAATTATTTTTTTGCCGCGCTTTTGAAAAAAAGTGTTGGCAAAACGGGTACCGTTTATGTTATAATAGCCTAGGGCGCTGTTTATCACTAAGGAGGGGGGATATTAAAAGTGGTTTGTTTGTCAAGACTGAACGGCAAAACTTTTTTTGTCAATCCCGATCTTATCGAGTTTGTCGAGGAGACGCCCGACACCGTCATCACCACGACGACCGGCAAAAGAATGGTCGTCGAGGAGTCGGCTTTGGATGTTCTCGAAAAAATAGTGGAGCATAAGCAGCGGATTTTTCTGGGGCTTCCCAAAAGGATACAGGACGACGGCATAACGTCGTTAAAAGGCTAAGGAGGTGGTTTATCCTTGGACATCTTTACTCTGCTGGGAATGATACTGGCTTTTGCCTGTTGCGTATACGGCGTTATCTCCGGCGGCGGCCAATTAGGATGGGTTGTTGACATTCCCTCCATGGTTGTCACCGTCGGCGGCACTACCTGCGTTATGCTCGTGGGCTTCAAACTTTCCGATTTATCGCAGCTGGGTAAGCTGTACGGCAAGGCGATGAAGAACAGCCACTATGACGTTGTCGCCGGCATAAAGACTATAATCGACCTCGCCAACGTAGCGCGTAAAGAGGGACTGCTGGCGCTTGAGGAGATCGTTAAGAGCGTGGACGAGCCTTTCCTGCAAAAGGGCGTTCTGCTGATCGTTGACGGCACCGACGCCGAGCTGGTCAAGGGTATAATGGAGGCTGAGATCGGCTCGCTGGAGGGCCGCCACTCCTCAAATATAGGCATACTGGAAACGATGGCGTCATTCGCGCCCGCGTTCGGTATGATAGGAACGCTGATCGGGCTTGTCAACATGCTGAAAAGCCTCGACGACCCGTCCGCGCTCGGCCCGGGCATGGCCGTCGCGTTGATAACCACGCTGTACGGCTCGCTGATAGCGAACATCGTCTGTAACCCCGTGGCAAGCAAGCTGAAAGCACATTCCGCCGAGGAGATCATGTTCAAGGAGATTATGCTGGAGGGGATGCTGTCCATACAGGCAGGAGAAAACCCCCGTATAATAGAGGAAAAGCTGTTCTCGTTCCTGCCCCGCAAAATAAAGGAGCAATCCCTTGCCGCCGCCGCGACCTCCAACATCGCCGAAAGGGAGTGATAACCTATGGCGCGCGAAAAAAAGCCTAAGGAAGCGCCGAAAGGCTGTCCCGAGTGGCTTGCCACTTACGGCGATATGGTAACGCTTGTTCTCACCTTCTTTGTCCTGCTGTTCGCGTTTTCTTCCATAGACGCGGAAAAGTGGAAAACCGTCGTCAGCTCACTTACCGGCAACCCCTCCCTGTTTGACGGCTTGGACTATTCGCCGAACCCCGTCGCCGATCAGCCCTTTGCGCCCGGCGCCGAGATAACCGAGGTTGTGCTTGAATATCTGATGACCAACGCGGATACGTGGGAAGAGCTTGAACAGATGCTGCGCGAGCTTATCAGCTCGGCAAACGCCGAGGGAACCAGTCTGGCGCAGATGGAGAGCAACGCCACGCAGATAAAGATAAATCTAAGCGGTGACGTGCTTTTCGACTCCGGCTCCGATGTTCTTAAGGCCGAAAATCTTAGCATATTAGAGGATATTATCGAGGAAATCAGGCCGTATCTGCCGATTATCGGCTTTATCGTGATAGAGGGGCACACCGACAACGTCCCCATCAACACAGCAAGATTCCCCAGTAACTGGGAGCTTAGTCAGGGGCGTTCCGCCGCGGTGTGGCGGTTCCTGCGAAACGGCGTTTTGGCCGGCGACCCCGACTTCCCGCCGCGTATGTTCAAAATCGCCGGCTACGGCGAGGAGTGGCCCATCGACACAAACGCTACGCCGGAGGGGCGGCAGAACAACCGGCGCGTCACGTTCAGCATTGATAAAACCCCCGATCCGCTGTCCGACGAACCCCAAACCGTTTCGCCAGACGATATACCATAGGCGCAAAGCGCCGGTCGGCGTTGACGCCGAATGGTATATGATCTATCAAGTATAATGGCCGTTAAGGGCATTATACCATAGGCGTTGACGCCGAATGGGCCTTATCCCCATAATCAACCGGAATGAAGGTGACTGTATGAAAGTGATTATCCGGCTCGCGCTCTTAGCTGTAATATGCGCGGTTTTGATACCGGCCCTCTCCGCCTGTGACGGCGAGGCCGACCCCAACAACCCTGTCGTCTATGTGTACGAGGTCGGCGATGATTTCATCACCAACGTCAAAGGCGCTCCGACAATGCATCTGCGGTGCGAGGTGATTTTCCGGCTTACCAGCAAAAAGGCCGTTACCTCCTTTGCCGATGACAACGACATCATCCGCGATTCAGTTATCAAGGTTCTCAGGGAGCTGACGGAGGAGGACATTCTGAACGGCGACCTGAATGCAATCGCACAGGAGCTGGTCGATTCCGCCAACGAAGCCATGCAGACCGACGTGTTTTACTCCGCGACGTTTCCCACGTTCGCGGCAAGCAAGAGATAACGCGGTTAATTACACCGTTCATCAAAAAGGGGGGATAAGCATTGGCGGACGTACTGTCACAAAGTGAAATTGACGCCCTTCTTAACGCGTTAAGCTCCGGGGATGTTGACCCCGATGAGATGTCCGAGGACCCCTCTCTTAAAATAAAGGAATATGATTTCCGCACCGCCAACAGATTCTCCAAGGAACAGATCAGAACCTTCCACATAATTTATGACACCTTCTCCCGTCTGTTCACTTCGTATCTGTCCGGCACGCTGAGGGTAATGTGTTCGTCCGAGGTAATGTCCGTTGAAGAGGTAAAATATCAGGAGTTCGTCAACGCCATGCCCACCCCCATTGTTCTGGGCATTCTCAATATGCCGCCGCTGGTCGGCCCCACTATGCTGTCGATAACCCCCGACGTCGCCTATGTCATGATCTCGCGGCTTTTGGGCGGCTCGAGTCAATCGGGCTCTCTTGAAATAAACCGCACCTTCACCGAAATCGAGCTTGTTCTGCTCGAGCGCATAATACGCCAGTTTATCGGGCTGCTTGTCGAGTCGTGGGCGAAGATAATCCCCGTGTCCACCATGCTCGACCGTATCGAAACCAGCCCCCAGTTCGCGCAGATCGTCGCCATGAACGAGACGATCGCGCTGATAACCCTAAGCGTCAAAATCGGCAATAACGAGGGCCTTATGAACTTCGTGCTGCCGCATCTGGCTCTCGAGCCCGTTTCAAAACAGCTTAATACCAAGCTGATGTTCTCCTCCGCCGACACACAGCGCCTCGCGCCGAGAACACAGGACATCAAGACGCGGATTCAAACGACGCCCCTGCCGCTGACCGCCGTATTCGGCAACACCACCACAAGCGTAAAGGACGTTTTGGGGCTGCAAACCGGCGACATTATACAGATTGAACACCACACGCTCCAGCCCCTTACATTAAAGGTTGGACATTTGAATAAGTTTCGTGGTATAATCGGAATAAAGGATAATCATTACGCTGTAAAGATCACTGAATTGATCCGCGAGGAGGTTTCGGAACATGAGTAGCGGTTTGTCACAAGAAGAAATTGATGCCCTTCTTCGCGGAGAAGTGCCCGCCGGATTCGGCGACGATGCTGCGGCGGCGGCCGAACCCGAGCCTGCCCCCGAAGCTCTGCCCGATATGCCCGGCTCCGCGGCGGATCACAGCTTCGGCTCTTCCGTTTCGCTCCCCGGCACAGAGGGGATGCTGACGGAAACCGAAATCGACACGCTGGGCGAAATCGGCAATATTAGCATGGGTACCGCCGCGACGACGCTCTTTACCCTGCTAAGCCACAAGGTTGAAATCACGACCCCAAAGGTGACGCTTACGAACATGCGCGCCATAGCGGAGGAGTATCCTCTGCCCTTTGTCGCCGTCGAGGTTAAATACACTTTCGGTCTTATGGGAACAAACATCTTGTTTTTACGCGAAGAAGATGTTAAAATAATTACTGACCTCCTTATGGGCGGCGACGGCACAAACACATCCGCCGATCTCTCCGAGCTTCATCTGTCCGCGATCAGCGAGGTCATGAACCAGATGGTCGGCTCGTCCAGCACCTCGCTGGCCAAGCTGATGGGAATTTCTATCGACATCTCGCCGCCGCGCGCTTTCCAGGTCAATCTGGCGGGCGACGCCGCGAAGGTCTACGAGGACATCGACGAGATTTTCGTGCGTATCAGCTTCAGCATGGTGGTCGAGGGTCTGATTAACAGCGAGATCATGCAGGTCATGCCCTTACAGTTCGCAAAGGATCAGGTGGGCCGCCTTATCAGCGGAGGCGCCGCGGAAGCCGCCGGAATGGCGCCCGCGCCCGCCGCTTCCCCCCCTCCTCCTCCTCAGCCCGCGCCGCAACCCGCACCGCAACCGCAGCCCGCGCCTCCTCCTCCTCCGCAACCGCAGGCTCCCCAAGGGTACGAAGCGCCCGCGCCGCAACCTCAACCCGCACCGCAGCCCTTCGCGCCCCAGCCGCAGCAACCGCCGTATCCCCCGCCGTACCAAGACCCTTACGGGGGCTACCCGCCGCAATATCCTCCCCAGTATCAGCAGCCATATCCCCCGCCTTACGCGCCACAGCAACCACCGCCGCAATACGCGCCGCCACCGTATCAGCCGCCGCCACAGCAAATGGTTGACGTCCATCCCGCCAACTTCGGCACCTTTGACCAAAGCGGGTTCGGCGCAGCGGTCAGCGGCGAGAACATGGATCTGCTGCTGGACGTGCCGCTCACCGTATCCGTCGAGCTGGGCAAAAGCTCCAAATTTATCAAGGAGATACTCGATTTCAATATCGGCACTATAGTCGTACTTGATAAAATGGCGGGCGAGCTGGTGGATATAGTTGTAAACGGCAAGCTCATCGCAAAGGGCGAGGTGGTGGTCATCGACGACAACTACGGCGTAAGGATCACCGACATCGTCAGTCCCTCAAAGCGCATCGCTCCCGGCAAATAGAACGCTGGGTAACTATAATTTCCGGAACAGACCGGGAGGTATATAAAACATGGGAAACAGAATTTTGGTAGTTGACGACGCCGCGTTTATGCGCATGATGATCAAAGAGGTTCTCACAAAGAACGGCTTTGATGTCTGCGGCGAGGCCGAAAACGGCGCCGTCGCGCTGGACCGTTACAAGGAGCTGACCCCCGATTTGGTAATCATGGATATTACCATGCCCGAGGTCAACGGTATCGACGCGCTTAAAAACATAAAAGCGTTTAACGCGGCGGCCAAGGTTGTCATGTGCTCCGCCATGGGGCAGCAGGCAATGGTTATCGAGGCTATCCAGTCCGGCGCGAAGGATTTTATTGTAAAACCCTTCCAGGCCGACCGTGTGGTCGAGGCGGTCAAGAAGGTGTTGGGATAAGCGTGCTTATTCTGATTCTCACCTCTGAGCCCTCCGGGCTTAGAGCCGCCAACGGCTACATGGGCACCATTCTGGGCTTCGCGGCGTTTATAGCGCTGATCGTGCTGTCGTACCTTGTGCTGCGCTGGCTGTCCAAGCGCGCGATGGGAAACACCCGCCATATCCGCGTTATCGAGCGCATGGCCGTTACAAGAGACGCCGGACTGTGGCTTATCGAAATCGGCCGGCGGGTACTCGCCGTATCCGTGGCAAAGGACGGCATGAGACTCCTGTGTGAGCTATCCGCGCGCGAGATCGCCGATCTGCGGGAAGAACGGCCGCCCGAACCGGCTCCCTCTTTCGACGGGAATTCCTCTTTTTGGAAACGGTTTTCCCATAATATGAAAATCCAAATGAAGCTGCTGCCTAAAGACACTCCGCCCGCGCGCCCGTATGAACCCAATCCCGTCCCCGAACCAAGCCCGTTCGCGCTGGCTCTGCTGCGGGCGCAGTCCGAAAACGATAAGGACGGACTGATAAATCTTCTGAATACACTTCCCGACCCGAACTCCGAGCCCGACGACAGGGACGACGGACGCTCGGGTTCCGGCGGCGTTCAGGACTATAACGCCGCTATAGAAAAGCTGAAACAAATGGGCGATCCGGACAACCGCAAAGTGGACGAGCTTTTCGACAGAATTTCCAAGCGCAGCGACCGATATTCCAAGAAAGGGTAGTATTATGAAAAAAACGGCTGTACTGCTTGTCGCTCTGCTTATTATTCTGCCGCTGATTGTCCCCGCGGCGCTGGCGACCGACCTGATCCCCTCCGAGCCCGAGACGGACCAGCGCAGCACCCTCTCCGATTACTTCCCGTTTAATTTACTGGGGCCTGATATGACGGTCGATGACGCGACTACCACCGTCGAGATTCTGGTCCTTCTTACTATACTGAGCCTTGCGCCCTCCATACTGATAATGGTAACGGCGTTCACCCGTATCGTTATCGTGCTGTCGTTTACGCGCAGCGCGATGGGTACACAGTCCATGCCGCCGAACCAGGTCATGGTGGGGCTTGCGTTGTTTTTAACGGTTTTTGTGATGTACCCCGTATACGAGGAGATAAAAACCGACGCGTGGGACCCCTATGCCGCCGAGGAGATCCAGCTCGACGAAATGCTCGAGCGCACGATGTTCCCCATACGCAAGTTCATGTACGAGCAGATACGGCTCAAAAACCACGAGGAGGACCTGATAAACTTTATGAATATCGCCCGCCTCGACCCCTATCCCGAATCGTTTGAGGAAATCCCGACGCGCGTACTCATCCCCGCGTTTATCACAAGCGAGATAAAAACCGGCTTTATCATCGGTTTTCTGATATATATTCCGTTTATCGTTATCGACATGGTGGTGGCGTCCGCGCTTATGTCAATGGGTATGATGATGCTGCCGCCCGTTATGATCTCCCTGCCGTTCAAGATAATGCTGTTTGTGCTTGTGGACGGCTGGAACCTGACCGTCGGCACCCTTGTGGAAACCTTCAGGGGCCCCGGATAGCGAGGTGTATTTATGAGCGAAGGCGCCATCTCCTCTTTAATACACATGGCCATAATGGAAATACTATGGCTGTCCTTGCCCATGCTCGGGCTGGGGCTTGCCATCGGGCTTATCATCTCTATCGTACAGGCCACGACCCAGATAAACGAACAAACCATCGTCTTTGTCGCTAAAATACTCTCCGTATTCATAGGGTTGATTATTTTCGGCTCGTGGATGCTTGTAAGGCTTCAGGACTTTACACTGCGGCTTTACGAATCAGTCATCCCCATATTAAGGAGTTAGACATATGCCAATAACCGGCGATTTGGTAATATGGGTCACGCATTTTCTAATGCTTGTCGTAAGGATGTCCGCGCTGTTTATAATATCGCCGGTTTTCGGGCGCGCGAACCTGCCCGCTTATGTAAAGGTTCTCATGTCCATTATGATCGCGTTTATCGCCTTGCAGTTTTATCCGCCTCCGCCGGAGCTGCCCCCCACTCTGCTGCATTTCGTACTGGCCGTGGCGGGCGAGCTGCTGATCGGGCTTTCTATCGGATATGTCACGACAATGTTTTTCGGTATCGTATTCACCGCCGGCAACATTATCGACACGCAGATCGGCTTCGGCATGGTGCAGATATACGATGTTGCTACAAACGCCCAAATGCCCGTCGTGGGAACGCTGATGAACGTCGTTATAATCCAGTGTTTTCTGCTGACAAACGGACATCTCAGGCTTATCAGGCTGCTGTTCGCAACATTTGAGTATATCCCCGTGGGCCGCGTCGTCCTGACCCCCGAGCTGGGACAGCTTATGCTCGCCGGCTTCGTGCAAACCTTCGTCATATCCATAAGCGTCGCCATGCCTCTCGTTGCGTCGGCGCTGGTGGCCGAGGTCGGCCTCGGTATCGTCGTCCGCACCGCGCCGCAGATGAACATCTTCGCGCTCGGCCTGCCATTAAAGGTAATTCTTGGGCTTATCATGCTGGCCGTCGTCGCCCCCGTTTTCATCCAGTTCACCAACTCGATCTTTGACCGCATGTTCGAGTTTCTGGCCGTCATCCTCCCCGTAATGGCCCCCTGACCGCAACCTCCCCGTCCCCTATCTGTTCTCTGTTATCTGTAAAAGGTGGTGAGCTCCGGTGCCGGCACAGGAAAAAACCGAAAAAGCAACCCCTAAAAAGCGCGAGGATACGCGCAAAAAAGGTCAGGTGCTGAAAAGCGCCGAAATAAACACCGCCGTTATGGTACTCTCGCTGTTCGCCATTATCTTCGTCATGTCCGGCACGATCACCCGAAATATGCGTGAGTTTTTAACCGTCAGCCTTACCACAACGGTTCTCGACGGCGTCGGCGACATGGACGCCGCGAGAATCCACCATCTTGTTATTGACGGCTTCGGCTGGATCCTCCGTATCGCGTGGCCGATACTGGCAGTCGCGGTTATCGCCGGTATCGCCGTCAATCTGGCGCAGGTCGGCTTCCTATTCTCAACGGAATCCATCAAGCCCCAATTCAACCGCATAAGCCCGCTTCAGGGCCTCAAGCGTATCTTCTCCATGCGCTCGGTCGTCGAGCTGCTCAAATCGCTGTTCAAAATCGGCGTCGTCAGCCTGATTGTCTACCTTGAGTATATGTCCGACATGGAGGTCTTTGAAAACATAATAGCCCTCAGTATCTCCGACGCCGCGGGCAAAATCTTCTCCATGTGCATGGCCGTCGGCCTGAAGGCCTGCCTCGCGCTTGTGGCGATGGGACTGGCGGACTACGCCTACCAGTGGTGGGAATTTGAAAAAAACATCAAGATGACAAAGCAGGAGGTCAAGGATGAATACAAGATGATCGAGGGCGATCCCAAAATCAAACAGGCTATCAAGCAGAAGCAGCGCGAAATGTCCCAGCGCCGCATGATGGCGGCAATCCCAAAGGCCGACGTCGTTATCACCAACCCCACGCACTATGCCGTCGCGCTGGAATATAAGGACAGCGAAATGGACGCCCCCGTCGTGCTGGCAAAGGGCAAGGATCTAGTGGCCCAGAATATAAAAAGAAAAGCCGCCGAATACGGGATCCCCATGGTGGAAAACAAGCCTATAGCACAAGCGCTTTATATGTCCGTTGACGTCGGGTCGGCAATCCCCGAGGAGCTGTTCGCGGCGGTGGCGGAAATACTGGCATATGTTTATCAAACTAAGGAAAACGCAGGCGCGGCCCGTTCAACCGCGTAAAATTATCAGGAGGGAAAACATGATTGAAGTACAGGGACTAACAAAATCCTACGGCAAAAACCGCGGCATATCAGACTTAACCTTTTCCATCGCCGAGGGCGAGATCGTCGGTTTCCTCGGCCCAAACGGCGCCGGTAAAACCACAACTATGAACATCCTCACGGGCTATCTCCCGCTCGGCGCCGGCAGCGCCAAGGTCGCGGGCATCGACATCATACGCGACCCGACCGGCGCAAAAAAACACATCGGATACCTGCCCGAGCATCCGCCGCTCTACCTCGGCATGACGGTCAGGGAATATCTCGACTTCGTGTGCGGGCTGAAGGGCGTTAAAACCGCGGACAGAAAGGCGCATGTCGCCGCGATTGTTGATATGGTCGGCCTTTCCGACGTTTTCAGCCGCGTTATCGGACACCTGTCAAAGGGCTACCGCCAGCGCGTTGGTCTGGCTCAGGCGCTTGTCGGCGACCCCGACGTGCTTGTGCTGGACGAGCCGACGGTGGGCCTCGACCCCCGCCAGATCGTCGAGATACGCAACGTCATCAAGGACATGGGCAAAAGCCGCACGATAATCCTCTCAACCCACATTCTGCCCGAGGTGTCCGCGGTGTGCGAGCGCGTGCTGGTTATCTCCGACGGCGTCATCGTCGCCGACGGCAAGCCCGAAACCCTTACGACGGCGCTGTCGAACGAGCGCGAGCTTATCGTCCGCGTCGCCGGCCCCAAGAATAACGTCCTGCAACTGTTAAGAAGTCAGGACGGCGTAAAGAGCGTAAATCACGTGGGCGATATGGAGCCCGGCAGCTCAGACTTCCTGCTGGAAAGCCAGCCCAACACCGACATCCGCAAGCCGCTGTTCAACCTCTTGGCCCAGGCGGGCTGTCCCATACTTATGCTGCGCCCGCAGAACGCGACGCTGGAGGAAGTATTCCTTAAATTGACGGCAAAGGAGGAGCCCGCACAATGACATCGGTTCTAAAAAGAGATTTCAGGGCGTATTTCACCTCGCCCATCGGTTATATTTACATCGGCGCGTATATCCTTGTGCTAAACCTTGTCTTTTATCTGGAAAACGCGCTCAGCCAGTCCGCGTCCGTGGCCGGAGTGTTCAGCTTCATGCTGATGGTCATGATGTTCACCACGCCGCTCTTAACCATGCGCGTATTCTCCGAGGAATATAAACAGCGCACCGATCAGCTGCTGCTGACGACGCCCGTGCGCACCTTCGATATAGTAATGGGCAAATTCCTCTCCGCGCTGCTCGTCTTTGCCGTGCTGCTGGGGCTTACGCTGACATGGCCGCTCATCATCTCATTTCTGGGCGACCCCAACGCCGCCGAAATCTTCGGCAACTACGCCGGCATCCTCTGTATCGGCGCCGCCTATATCGCCATGGGCATATTCATCTCATCGCTGACAGAGAATCAGGTGGTCGCCGCCATCGGCTCGCTGGGCCTGTTCCTCGGGCTTTACCTGCTCGAGATCATCGCCGCGTACTTTTTCAGCAGCGGCGCGCTTCCCCTTTGGATCATGTCGTCGATCAGGTTCATCTCCATCATCGGGCGCTTTAACACCGTTTCCGTCGGCATACTCGCGCTGGGCGACATCGTGTTTTTCCTCAGCGTTTGCGCCGTGTTCCTGTTCCTGACGGCGCGCCGCTGGGACCGGCAGCGCGGCTTCAGTATCCTGATCACCGCTATCTTCATCGCCGGAATCGTGCTGGTAAATGTTCTGGCAAACCAGCTTACAACCCGCTTTTACCTGAAGCTCGACTTGACCGAACAGGGCATTTACACCCTGTCCGACGAAACCCTCAATGTCCTGCGCGGCTTGGACGAGGACGTCACAGTCACAGTCCTCGCCGAGGAATCCGTCTGGCGCGTGGACAGGCGCAGCCAGCTTGTCGAAACCCTTGAGCGTTATTCCGCCCATTCCGGCGGGCGCCTGAGCGTAAAATATATCGACCCGCTGCTAAACCCCCGTATCGGAGAGCAGTACCCCGCGCTCGAGGGCCTGACGGAGGGCGACATAATCATCGAATCCGCAAGACGCTACACCTCGATCGCATGGCGCGACCTGTACGAGTGGGCCGTTGATTACAACACCTATTCCACCTACGCGTCCCAGCTGAAGGCCGAACAGCCCCTGACCTCCGCGCTGCTGTTCGCGCTCTCCGACAAAACCGCGCTGGCGGTGTTCCTCGAGGGCCACGGCGAGGATTCGACCGAGGCGCTCCAAGCCCTCTTTGAGCGCGCCAACTACAATTGCCAAACACTGAACCTCTCTCATGAGGAGCTGCCGCCCGACACCACCGTCGTCGTGTCCAACGCGCCGAAAAGCGACTTCACCGAAATCGAGCTGGAACGCTTCGAGTCGTATCTCAACGACGGCGGAAACGCCATCATCATGTACAGCATAACAACCCCCGACCTCCCCCGCCTCGACCTGTACCTCGAGGAATGGGGTATCTCGGCGGAGCCGCATATGGTCATGGATTCACAGTACAATTACAACGCCCTGTTTGCCATCGCCGCCGTTGCCGGCCGCCCCGAGTCCCTGCCGTCAACACAAAATATCGACATTCAAAGCCGGTACGTCTTTTTAAGCGGCGCGCGCGTGATTACGGCCCTGTGGCCCACCGGCGAGCGCTACCAGCGCAAATCCGTTCCGATTGTCGCTTCAATGCCCGGCACCTCATACTCCAAGGATTTCAGCGACCCCGAGTCCATCGAAACCATGGAGCGGACCTCCGAGGACGCCATCGGCCCGTTTATACTGGCAATGATAACCACCGACACCAACACGGCGTCCCGCACCCCCTCCAATCTGGTTGTCACCAGCGCCAGCTTCGTCAGCGACATGGCGCTTGACCCCAGCGCGCCGTTCCTGAACTCACAGCTTATCGGCGCGATCGCCAGCGACTTCAACCCCTCCGGCAGCAGCGTCATCATCCCGGGCAAGGCGCTTGCCGGCACGGTTCTGACCATATTGGCGGGTCAGGCCCGCATGATTCTCATTCTCCTCGTCATCGTCATGCCGCTCCTTATCCTCGCCGCGGGCGTCGTGACATGGCGCAAAAGGAGGAGCCTATAATGCCGCGCAGCCGCGTAATATTGATCAGCGTATGTATCCTCGCCGTGCTGGGCGCGGCGGTCGTGATTCTCGCGCTGACGGGCGGGGACGGCGCGGAACCGGCCGTCTCCCCCCCTCCCATTATCGACAACGCCGATTTGTTCGACCTCTTAAACCTCACCAACGCCGACGTCAAAAGCGTCTCCTTCTCCGGCGGCGGGCTGTCCTATACCGTCACCCGCGACTCCGACGGCGAGCTGACCATGGCGGCAAGCCGCGCGCTGTTTCCGTTCCAGCCGTCAGTCGTAACCAGCGTCTTTAACTCCGCGATCCGGCTCACCCAGCTGAAACGCGCCGCCGCAAACGCCGACGACGCGGCCCTCGCCGGCTTCGGACTTGACGACCCCGCCATGGTCTGGAACATCTCGCTCGCCGACGGCTCCGCCGTCCGGCTGGCGCTGAGCGAAAAACTGCTGGCGCGCTATGTTCACATCGTCGGTCAGCGCGACGTCTATATTCTCGAGGATTATCAGGCCGACAGATTATGCCGCCCGCTGGAGCAGTTCTATGACCTTTCGTTCCTGCCCGAATACATCACACCCGCGACCGAGGAGGAATACACCTGGGGCTGGTTTACCCGCTTCGCCTTAACGGCGCCCGGGCGCGAAATCGAAATCCGCCGCGCCGGAGCGGAGTTCTCCGAGGGCTACAAAATGTATCTGCCCGCCGAAACGGACATCAATCAGGGCGTCGCCGTCAACAGCTTCTTTATCCCTATCACAACCGTCAAGCCGTCCGAGCTTGTCGAGATAAACCCCGCCGACCTGTCAAAATACGGGCTGGACAACCCCGTCCGCTTGGAGCTTAACGACGAAGAGGGCTGGTCCGGCACACTTTTAATCGGCAGAAAAAACGAAACAAACGACGGCCAATATGTCATGATTGAGGGCAAAAACGCCGTACTTCTTGACAAATCCGGCGACTACATCTTTACCGAAACGCCCTATTTCCGCCTGCGCCTCGGCCTAATCTGGTCCCATAACATCGACACCGTGCGCTCGGTGGATTATCACCTCGACGGCACCTCGCGCCGCCTTGTGCTGTCGCACGGCGACCCGTTCGGCGGCGACCTCGACGGCAAGGAACTCTCCGAAAGCGACACGCGCCGCCTTTATGCCTCCGTTTTAGGTATCTTTATCGACGGCGAAACCGACGCGGACATCCCCGCCGCGCCGCCGGAATACCGCTTCGTCATCACGCTGACAGACGGCGGCTCCCACACGCTCGAGCTATACGCGCTGAACGAACGCCAATTCCTGTTCGTGCTAGACGGCGAAAACCAGCGGCTGATTACCTACAAAACAACGCTGACCACCAGCCTGCTGGACAAATTCGATCTGCTCGACCAAGGCATCGAACTGCCGCGGTGATTGCCGCAAAATACCCACGGCGCGTCATTCCCGACGCGCCGTACACGGAATATCGTAGGGCGCGATGTCTTCATCGCGCCCTACGGACGGAGATAGGCGTTCCCTATCGTTTCACCGCGTAAGGACGTACAGAACACTGTAAGAGCGCGAGGAGCAGAAGCGCGGAGTTACAGGTTACTAGTTACAAGAGGGGCGTTCTTCTAGCAACTTGTAACTATAACCCCAAATGGGTTAAATGTACATAAAATGCGCGGCCCCAGCGGCATTAGCTGTCGGGGGCGCGGTTTGATGGATATAGAGTATAAGCCAGTAATTTCAATGCTTCGCGGCGCTATTGTACATAAATTGTGCCGCGAAACCGCGTATTAACCCGGCCCTGCGGGGCCGCCCGCTTTACCGAAAGAGGGCAAAGATAGGATTTTGCGCACCCAAATCCCGGCACTCTTTCGGAAAAGAGGGTGTCAGCCGTGGTTGGCGGGTGGTTTTTCAATGGGATTTATCTTTTCATGCGTTTGCCGTGTGGTAATCCATCTGCCGAAGGACTTATAACCACGAAATTTTTTATTGACATGGGCGTTTTGGCGTGATACAATGGCCGTATACTGAGCAGGCGATAAACCGGTTGCGGTTTGTGGGGCTGGGCCGCGGTTGCGCGGCAGCAGATAATGGCATCTGTGGGACAGAGTGTTGTTCCCGGGTGCTTTTTAATTTTTTTAAGGGGGCGCTGCCTGTGAGTAAAACAAACGAACAGATTGCCGTGCGCGTGTCGGTCAATACCATTGTCGTCAATGTCATACTGTCCGCGTTCAAGCTGTTCGCCGGTATCTTCGGACAGTCGGCGGCGATGGTGTCCGACTCGGTACACTCGCTGTCCGACGTTCTCAGCACCGGCGTTGTGATTGCCGGCGTTAAGCTGGCGAACCGGAAGCCGGACAAGGAACACCCCTATGGACACGAGCGCTTTGAGAGCGTGGCCGCGATAATCCTGTCTGTCGTGCTGCTTGCCACGGGCGCGGGCATCGGCTGGTCGGCCGTCGGGAAGATAGCGGCGGGCAGCTACGGCGATATAGCCGTCCCCGGGACGATAGCGCTTGCCGCGGCGGTGGTTTCGCTTGTGGTTAAAGAGGCGATGTACTGGTATACGTGGGCGGCGGCGAAAAAAATCGACTCGAGCGTGCTGATGGCCGACGCGTGGCACCACCGCACGGACGCGCTGTCGTCTATAGGCAGCTTTGCCGGGATTCTGGGCGCGCGGCTCGGATTCCCCATATTCGACCCCATAGCGAGCGTTGTCATATGCCTGTTTATATTAAAAGCGGCGTTTGATATATTCCGCGACGCCGTCGGGAAAATGACCGACAAGGCGGCGGACGATAAAACGGAGGAGGAAATGCGCCAAAGCATACTCTCCCATAAAGATGTTGCCGGAATAGATCTGCTGAAAACGCGGCTGTTCGGCGATAAAATATATGTGGACATTGAAATCGGCGTTGACGGGGCCATGACGCTGAACGACGCGCATGACGTGGCGCAGCGCGTCCATGATGTTATCGAGGAAAGGTTCCCTAAGATAAAGCATTGCACTGTGCATATAAATCCTGTGAAGTAGCCGCTATTTCCCGACGGTTTTTGCTTGAAGCCTGTCCCTCCGGTACTGTAGAATACTTGCATTATAATTATGCGGGGAGTGCCGGATTATGGAAAAAACAGCTTGGCATACGCTGACGCTGAGAGAATGTATGCGCCGCCTTGACGCGCGGGAGAGCGGGCTTGACGCGGGGCAGATAAGCGCGCGCCGCGCGGAACACGGCGACAACGAGCTGCCGCGGGGCAGGCGCAGGCCGTTGGTTTCTATATTGCTTGCCCAGTTCTCGGACCTGATGATATGGGTGCTGATGGCGGCGGCGGCGCTGTCGGCGCTGATGAGGGAGCCGGTGGATACCGCGATAATCATGTTCGTTGTGATTGTCAACGCCGTGCTGGGCGCCGTTCAGGAGTCAAAGGCGGAGCATGCGCTGGAGGCGCTGAACAAAATGACGGCCCCGACGGCAAAGGTCATACGAGGCGGCGCCGTACATAAGATACCCGCGCGGGAGGTGACTGTCGGCGATATAGCCGTTTTGGAGGCGGGCGACAGCGTTCCCGCCGACATAAGGCTTATTGAGTGCCACTCGCTTAAAGCGGAGGAGTCGGCGCTGACCGGCGAGTCTGTCCCTGTGGAAAAGCTGTGCGTTGATTTGAGTGACGCCGCCGCGCCGCTGGGCGACAGGTTGAATATGGTGTATATGGGCACGGCGGTTACATACGGGCGCGCGACGGGCGTTGTATGCGAGGTCGGCATGTCAACCGAGATGGGAAGCATAGCCGGACAGCTTGCCCTGTCGGGGAGAGAGACGACGCCGCTGCAAAGAAAGCTCAATCAAATATCCCGCGCGCTGTCCGTCGGCGTGCTGTGCGTCGCGGCGGTGATATTCGGCATTTCGGTTTTAATGAAAGGCTGGGGCAGTATTCAGGATTCGTTTCTGCTCGCGGTTTCGCTGGCTGTGGCGGCCATACCCGAGGGTATGGTCGCCGTTGTCACGATAGTTTTGGCGATGGGCACCCGCCGGATGGCGGCGAAGGGCGCCGTCATACGCAGGCTGCCCGCTGTGGAAACGTTGGGCTCGACGCAGGTTATCTGTTCCGACAAGACGGGGACGCTGACGCAGAACCGCATGACCGTGCGCGAAATCTTCAGCGCCGACGAGGATATACTGCGCGGCGCGATGCTGCACTGCAACGACGCCGCGCTCGGCGGCGGCGGTGTGACGGTCGGCGATCCAACCGAAACGGCGCTGCTGGATTATCTGCTTGACAAAAACTATATAAAAGCGGATAATATAAGGGGGCGTGTGCGCGCGGGCGAAATACCCTTTGAATCCGAGAGAAAGCTGTCAACGGTCGCCGTCAGGACGGACGGCGGCATAAGGGTTTTCGTAAAGGGCGCGCCGGACACCCTTTTCAGCCGCTGTACGGCGGGCGATATACGCGCCGCCGCGGAGGCGAACGAGCGCATGGCGAACAGCGCGCTGCGCGTTCTCGCGTTTGCCTATAAAGATGTCGCGCGCGCGAACTTTAACGATGTCGCGGGAACGGAGAGCGGGCTGACCTTCTGCGGGCTTGCCGGAATGTACGACCCGGCGCGTCCCGAGGCGAAAGCCGCAGTCGCCGCGTGCCGCGAGGCGGGGATAGTCCCCGTTATGATAACGGGCGACCATAAGGCCACCGCCGTGGCTATCGCCGGGGAGCTGGGGATACTGGGCGACGGCCGCCGCGCCGTCACGGGGCAGGAGCTGTCGCAGATGAGCGACGGCGAGCTGGAGAAGGAGGTCGCGCACATCGGCGTTTACGCCCGCGTCGCGCCGGAACACAAGACGCGCATAGTTTCGGCATGGCGGAAAAAGGGCAAAACGGTGGCGATGACCGGCGACGGCGTTAACGACGCGCCCGCGCTGAAAGCCGCAGACATCGGCGTCGGCATGGGGATCGCGGGCACGGATGTTTCAAAGAGCGTGTCGGATATGGTGCTGACCGACGACAACTTCGCCACGATAGTTTCGGCCGCGGGCGAGGGGCGGCGCATTTTCGACAACATACACAAAACGGTCAGGTTTCTGCTCTCGTCCAACGCGGGCGAGGTCATAGCCATATTAGCCGCCACTTTGCTTAACTGGAACCTGCTGGCGGCGATCCATATACTGTGGGTCAATCTTGTCACCGATTCGTTTCCGGCGCTGGCGCTGGGAGTCGAGCCGGCGGAGAGCGATATTATGACGCGCGAGCCTCGAGATCAAAAGGTGCCGTTCTTTACGGGACGGGAATGGGGCCGGATACTGACTGTGGGCGCGTTTGAGGCGCTGCTGACGCTGGGCGCTTATCTTTTGGTCGGCGGCGGCGTTTTGGGGACGACGATGGCGTTTCTCACGCTCTCGCTGTCACAGCTGTTTGCCGCAGTGGGGTTCCAGTCCGAGCGTAGCAGCGTGTTTAACCTGAAGCTGAGGGAGCATCCCTTTTTATGGCTTTCGTTTTTCGGCTCCGCCGCGCTTCAGGTTTCGGTCGTTTTGATACCGCCGCTGCGCGATATTTTCCGGCTGGCGCCGCTTGACTGGCTGAACTGGATGCAGGTTATAGCGCTGTGCCTGTGTATGCTGTTATTCATAGAGATACAGAAATGGGCCGCAAAGGCTGAAAGAAAGTTTATAAGCGGAGGGTTTTATGAAAAACGCACCCATAGACTATAAGCGATGGTACGACGCGGCGGATTCCCGCGTGTCCACGCGCAGGTTCGGCGGGGCGCCGGAGGCGGACGAGCTTGAGCGGCTGGAGCTGCTGGCGGCGGCTCTCGCGGGCGACGGCATAAGGATAAAAATCGCCGCAAGCACGCCTAAGCTCTTTTCCGGCCTGATGGCGAGGAGCATAAAAAATGCCGCGTATGCCGCGCTGCTTGTCGGAAAGGACGGCTCTCCCAATGTCCGCGCGGGGTACAAGGGCGAAGCGCTGGTGCTTGAGGCCACGGCGATGGGGCTGGCCACCTGCTGGATAGCGGGGACGGTGAACCGGCGCGAGGCGCGCGGGATAGCGGCGCTTGAGGAGGGCGAGAGCCTGCTCGGGGTGATCGCCGTGGGAAAACCGGAGCAGCCGCTTGAGCGCATACCCGACGGCGAACGCAAGCGCAAACCGCTGGAAAAGCTGGTGCAGTCCGAAAAGGGCGCGTCGCTCGCGGATATTCTGCCGTGGCAGAACACCGCACTGAAATGCGCGCGCATAGCGCCGTCGGCCATGAACATGCAGCCGTGGCGGTTCGCGTGCGCCAAGGACGTTATCTGCATGGTCGCGTCGGGGATATTCGATAAAAGCGCCGAGCTGGACTTGGGTATCGCCATGCTGCACATAGATTTGGGGGCGGCGGTCGGGGGCGTCCGCGGCTCATGGGGAGTTGACGGCGCCGTGTGGGTGTTCTCCGTCGCTGATGCTGATGCGTAAAAAAAGAAAAAAATTCGATATAAAAAGATTTATACGCACGGTGATAACATTGGCGGTGCTTGCCGCCGTGGCCGCCGGAGCGGTTATCGGCACGCCTATAGTTATCTCCGGCTACAGAAGGACCCAAGCCGAGCGCGCGATTGAGGCCGGCCGGCCGGAGCGCGCCATTGAGCTGCTGCTGCCTGAGCTTGACCGCACGCCCGGGGACACGGAGCTGAGGCTGGAGATAATAGATTTATATATAGAAACAGGCAACTATTCCCGCGCGGAATATCTGCTTTATCACGGCTCGCTGGAAAGGGCGGGACAGGTCGAGCTGTACCGCCGGCTCAGCTATGTTTATGTACAGCAGGACAAGCTGCACGAGGCCGTGGCGCTTATCAGCGGCATGAACAACCCGAATATCCGGTCGGCGCTAGAGGCGGAGCGCCCGCCGCCGCCTGTTTTCGACCCGCCGCCCGGGGATTACCGCGAGGCGCTGACAATATCCGTCACGGTGCGCGAAGGCGATACATGCTATTTATCGCTGAGGGGCGAGGTGCCGTCGCTTTCGGACGGGTATTCGGAGCCGTTAATTCTGCCGCAGGGGATCACGGAGATAATGGCCGTGTCCGTTTCGCCCGAGGGGATTGCGTCGGACTGGGCGGTCATGCGGTACCGTCTTGACGACGTGATCGAACCGGTTATTTTCGAGGACGCGGTTATAGAGAGAATCGCCCGGGAAATGCTGGACATACCCTCGGGGATTATAATAAGCGACAAATTGCAGACCATAACCGAGCTTGTGATTCCCGAGCCGATGAACTATAAGACGCTAAACGACCTCCGCCATTTCTCGCGGCTTGAAACACTGAAGCTGGTCGGCAGCGGCGCGGCCGTGGATATTTCGGCGCTGGGATACCTGTACCGGCTGAAAACGCTGAGCCTTACGCATTTCGGGATAGATTCGTTCTCGCTGGACTCGGTGGGGCAGGTCGAATGGCTGGAGCATCTTGACCTGTCCGACAATAATATTGTTATGCTCGAGCCGCTCGGGGCCTTGCTCTCGCTGAAAACGCTGGTGTTAAACGCGAACAACATACTTGACCTTACGCCGCTTTCGGGGCTTGTGTCGCTTGAAAGGCTGAGGCTCAATCAAAACGCCGCGGAGAGTACGCGCCCGCTGTCGGGCATGATAAATTTAGTTGAGCTGGAGCTGTCGGAAAATCTTATCAGCGCGCTGGTGGGGCTTGCGCCGATGAAAAAGCTGAGGACCTTGGATTTAAGCGTCAACTCTATCGGAAACGGGGAATTGGAGTATTTGGCCGGATTGCCGGCGCTGGAAACGCTGGACTTATCCATGAACCGCTCGCTGGGCGGCCTGTCGCCGCTGGGCGGAATAAGAAGCCTTGGGAGCCTTACCGCCAACAACTGCGCAATAGAGTCGCTTGAGGGGCTGGAGGAGCTTGACCGCCTGACATTTTTATCCGTTAACGAGAATCTGCTGGAGTCGTTCGAGGGCATACAGGCGGCGGAATCGCTGAAAACCCTGTGGGCAAACAAAAACGCGGTAACGACGCTCCAGCATATCTCGCTGCTGGAACAGCTTGAGGAGCTGCATATAGAGCATAACCAGCTGGTAAACCTGAGCCGGATAAGGGAACTCCCGTCGATCAAAAAGGTATACGCGTTCGGGAACCCCATAACTCAGACCGTAACGTTTGAGGAAGGCGTTGAGGTATACGTGGGGAGGTGACGGCGTGAATATCCTTATCACGGGACAGAACGGCTATATTGCCCGCCGCCTGCACGCGTATCTGCTCTCCGCGCGCCATGACGCAAGGCTTTTGGATGTGCGCGGCGATAACTGGCGGCATACGGATTTCAGCGGCACGGACAGTATAGTACACCTCGCGGGTATCGTGCATAACGGCTCAAGCGATCCGGCGGAGTACCGCCGCGTGAACGCCGAACTCACCGCCGAGCTGGCGCGCAAGGCTCACGGCGGCGGGGTGCCGCAGTTTATATTTGTCAGCACGATGGCGGTATACGGCACGGAGAGCGCGTTCGCGCCGCTTAATGAGATAACCGCGCGGACCCCGCTGCTGCCCAAAACGCTTTACGGCAAAAGCAAGCTGTCCGCCGAGACGGCGGTGTCCGAAATATACGGCGAAAGAGCCTGTATCGTACGCCCGCCGACCGTCTACGGCGAGAACTGCACGGGCAATTACCAAAAGCTGCGCGCGCTTGTCCTTAGAGCAAGGGTGATGCCGCGCTGTGAGAATAAGCGCGGCATGATATATATTGACAACCTCTGCGAGCTGTTCAGGCTTCTTATCGAGAACTCGGGGGCGGGCGTATTCCACCCGCAGGACGCGGAGCCGATTTCCACATACGGGCTGGCGCGGCTTATCGGCGAACGTCACGGTGTAAAGGTATTGACCTTGCCTGTGTTTTTTATGAAGGCGGCGGCAAAGGTTCTGCCGGATTTGAAAAGGGCGTTCGGCAGCCTGTCATACGCGCCGGAGCTGACAGGGTGCCCGTTCGGTGATTACAGACTGTATAACACAGACGCGGCGGTCGGGAGGACGGAGCGGAAAGGGGGCGCCTTATGAAAAAAGACAGACGGGGCGTTTTGATTTGCGGCGCTTATGGACACGGGAACATAGGCGACGACGCTATTTTAGAGGCCATAATGCGCCAGATGCGCGAAATTGAGCCGGACATGCCCGTTTGGGCGCTTTCCCGCGCGCCCGGGGAAACACGGGAGCGCTTAGGCATAGGAGCGGTTCACCCGTTCAACGTGTTCGGCTTCCTGCGCGTTATGCGAAAGGCAAAAATATACCTGAGCGGCGGCGGCAGCCTGATTCAGGACGCGACCAGCCGCAGGAGCTTATGGTATTACTTAACGTCAATAAAGCTGGCGAAAAAATGCGGCTGCCTTGTTGCGATGTACGGGTGCGGGATCGGGCCGGTGTTGCGCGAGGGCGGGCGCAGGCGCACCCGCCGGATATTAAACAAGTATGTGGACGTGATCACGCTGCGCGAGGACTCCAGCCTCGACGAGCTGAAACAGCTCGGCGTTGACGGGCCCGAAATAATTTTGGCGTCGGACCCGGCGCTGTCGCTTCCCTCCGCGCCGGAGGAGGAAGTGACTGCCGTGATGCAAGCCCACGGCATGGACCCGAACGGGCGCTATATCTGCTTCGCGCTCCGCGATTGGAAGGGGTTTTCCGAGAAAGCCGCCGTTTTTGCCGCGGCCGCCGACAGGGCCTATGAAAAACACGGGTTCACGCCGGTTTTTATAGCCATCAACCACCGCAGCGACGGCGACGCGGCCGACGCGGTGACCTCAATGCTGACGGCGCCGTTCCATGCCATACGCGAGCCGCTGACCAGCGGGCTGGCTATCGGAATCATGTCGCGGATGGCGGTCGTTGTGGCAATGCGCCTGCACGGCCTTATATTCGCCGCCGGACGCGGCGTGCCGTTGATCGGCGTGGATTACGACCCCAAAGTCACCGCGTTCCTGCGGTACGCGGGCCACGAGATGTACGCGCCGCTGCAAACGGTTGACGAAGCCGTTTTGAACGACTATATCGCGCGCGCCGCGGAGCAGGGCGGAAGCAAAGAGCTGGAGGAGAACACACGCCGCCTTGCGCGGCTGGGACGGCGCAATGTGGAAGCCGTGCGGAAACTCTACTTTTCGGCGCCGTGTCAGGCCCCACGGCAACCGGATTTCCGCAGAATCGCTATATTCCAAAGCGACCTGCGCGTGGGCGGGATACAGAAATCACTGGTGAATATCCTCAGCGGTATCGACTACAGCCGGTGCGCGGTTGACCTCTACCTCTTTGAGCGCGGCCGGTTTTTCGAGTTTCAGGAACACCCGAATCTCAGGGTGAGATACCTGAAGCCTTATCCGTATGTAAACCGGATTGTCTACTTTCGCCTGCTGCGGAAACTGATGAAGCCGCCGGGCGGCGGACAGGTCTACGATGTCGCGGTGGATTTCAACAGCTACCGCAACGAATGCGCCATAGGCGCGCTGGGCGTAGCGGCCAAAAAGCGCGTAATGTGGATTCATAACGACATTGAGCTTAAATTGAGAAATGAGCGCCGATACAGAATATTATGGCACTTTTTCAAGAAAAAGCTGCCCCTTTACGACGAGTTCTGCGCCGTTTCACCGGGGATTATAGACGGGTTCCGCCGCGCCTCGGGCGTTACGGACAAACCGGTAACCGCAATCCCCAACCCAATAAATACCGAAGAAATTTTAATAAAAGCCGGAGAGCCGGCGGACTTTCCCGTCCAGCCGGACCCCGGCCACTACAATCTCTGCACAGTGGGGCGTATCTGCCACCAAAAGGGCTTTGATATTTTAATTGACCGCCTCGCGCGGGTAGTGCCGGAGCGGCCCGACTTGCGGCTGTATCTGCTGGGCGACGGCCCCGACCGCGAAAAACTGCAAAAGCAAATTGAAAGATTAAAGCTGGGCAAAGTGGTTACGCTGCTGGGATACAGGGCAAACCCATTTCCTTATCTGCGCCTGATGGACGGGTTTGCGCTCACCAGCCGCTACGAAGGGCAGGGCATAGTTATATGGGAGGCCAAATCGCTGGGCCTTGAGCTGTTTATAGACAAACACCTTGAAAAATACAATCCTGGCGTCGAAGGCGTTGACGACATGGTAAAAGCGCTGATCGCCGCGAAAAAACGCGAGAAGGTTTACGACGCCTTGAAAGACTACAACGAAAGCATCCGCAACGACCTGTTCAGGGTGCTGGAGCTGAATCAGTCGCCGTAGAGCGGCCGCACCGTAAAGTCGTCGCCGATACTCACATCAAAGGATATATCGCGCAGATGGTTCAATATTCTGCCGACATCCCCGTCGTCCTCGGCGGGGATTGTTTTCAGGCTCCTTATCATATACGGTTTAAGCGAAACCGAAATCTCCTCGCCGAAGGTGACCGACGCGGTCATCGTGTCCTTGTTGCCGGTGGGGAAGATAAAGTCGCCTAAGCTGTAAATAATTGGTTTCCCGTTGTAAAACTCAATGCCCTGCAAAACATGCGGGTGCGAACCGATAACGCACGACGCGCCCGCGTCGATAAACTGCCTTGCCTTTGTGCGCTGCCACTCCTCCGGCTCGGGCGACCGTTCAACACCCCAGTGGACGTATACCACTACATGGTCGGCAGCTTCGCTTGCCTCGGCGATCTTGGCGACAAGCGCTCTCGGGTCATACGCGGCGAACAGCCCCGGCCTCGTCTTTGTGGCGTACCAGCTAACGCTGGGCAGCACGTTCGACGCGGCGAGGAACGCGATTTTTATGCCGTTTACCTCGAAGATTTTATAGCCGCCGGCCTCCTCCAGATCGGCGCCGCCGCCGACATAGGCGATGCCGTTGGCGGTCAGATGCTCAAGCGTGTCCAAAAACGCCGCCTGCCCGAAATCCAGCGTGTGGTTGTTGGCGACGCTGACAATATCAACGCCTAAACCGGTCAGAAACGGGATATGCCCGGGGTCGCCGCGGAAGGTCCACTCCTTGTCCTCCATAGGCTCCCCGCGCGTGCTGAACGGGTTTTCCAGATTTACCATAAGTATATCGGACCGCGCTTTTATATCGTCGTCCTCCGAAAACACGCCGCCGAAGCCCTGACTCGCGTATAAGTTCCGTATGCCCCTGTCGATGAGGACATCGCCCGCGAATGTGACGGTAACAGACGGCACGTCGTCGCCGGGATCCTCCTGCGGCCCGCCGCTTGGCTCGGGACTGGAGGAGGGAGTTTCCGCCGGTATGGAGGGAACGGAGGGCGGCGGCGGCTTTGACGCCGGCTCCGCCAACGCCGTCCCGTCAGGGACCGCCGGCACGGCGGCCTTTACGTTCAGGCACGCCGAAAGCGCGGCGGCAAGCAATACCGCAGCGAAGAATATAAGTATGCCTTTAACAGTCCTCATTGTTTTTTTACACCCTCAGCTCCAATCCGTCATAAGCGACGGTTATGCCGTGCAGCCGCATTTTATCGTCTATCTGCGCGTGGCTCAGCCCGCCGCTGTGGGAAAAATGCGTGGCCACATAGCGTGTGCGGTTGTTCGAGCTTTTCTGCTGGAACATGCGCCGTTTTACGGTGATGTTGTCCTCCATCGTCATATGGTTCGGCGTATCATTCTGTACGGGGTTGGTGCAATCCAGACTGACAAGGTTGATTGTTTTTTCCGCGAGATAATCCCATGTGTCCTCGGGGAAAAATCCGGTGTCGTTGCCGTACAGCATAACGCGCCCGTCCGATTCAATAAGATAAATATAAGCGCCGTCGCAGTGCCGCGCCTTCAGCGGCGTTATGACATACCCGTCCGTTTCAAACGGGCGGAAAAGAAAAACCTCGGTAAATTCACAGCGTGCGCGCAGACGGCGCATGGTTTCCGAATCTATCGCCTTCTCAAAAGCCTCTTTCACCTGCCTACTGCCGAACAGCCTGATGCCTTCGCTCTGTTCGGCGTGCGGATGCAGCATATTCCTAAGCTCCGCGGGATAAAAATGCTCATAATGCGCGTGGGTGATCAGAATATTCCTGACAAGCGACAGGTCCACCTTAAAGGTAAGCGCCTGTGAATATAAATCGGGCGGCATATCTATAAGCAGCAGCTTATCCACAATCATCGAGCTGCGGCGGCGCACGCTCTTTCCGCCCTCCTGACGCGCGTGGTGGCATACGTCACAGCGGCAAAAAACGCCGGGTACGCCCTCCGACGCGCCTGTTCCCAGATATTGTATCTGCATAAGAAACCTCCCGAAATTATAACTGAGCGGCGGCTATTATCATTGCCGCGCATACGGCGAAAACGCCGAACGGCCAAATCCGCCAAAAGGGCTTGATCACTGATTTCAGCGGGATACAGAGAACCGCGGCGGCCGCGGCGGTCACCGCCCCGAAAACAAACACCAGCGTCAGCAGGGGCTTTATCTCAGCCTTGAGATGCGCGTCGTCAAGAACCTTGAAATAAGAGGCCATCCCCGCGATGAGATACAGGGACGATAACGTGATTGCCGCGCCCGCGATATGCTCGGCAAAGGTTTTCTTGCGCTTTACCGGAAGATTTATCGTCCTGAACTCCTGATTCGGGTCGTTAAGCGGCGGCACATGCAGCGGTATCATGCCGTCGGGCACCTCGCCGGTTTCCATGGCGCTGTAAAGCTCATCCAAATAAAGCTCTTCGGGGGTTTTTTCAATATTCTCGCTTTCATTCAAGGAGATCACCTCCCAATAGCATTATACACCGAACCCCGGTAGATTTCAATTGTTATTTATCAGCACCTATGATATAATGAATTAACAAGACGAACGAAAGGCTGTGACGCAATATGCCCATAAAAATATCAGACTCTCTGCCCGCGCGCGCCGTGCTTGACAGTGAGAATATCTTTGTTATGACCGAGCTGCGCGCCGCGCATCAGGATATAAGGCCGCTTAAACTTGTCATATTAAATCTCATGCCGACAAAAGTCACCACTGAGACACAGCTTTTGCGCTGCCTTTCAAACACCCCGCTGCAAATAGAGGTGGATCTTTTGCAGACCTCGACATATAAATCCAAGAACACTGCCGAAGAACATCTGCTTAACTTTTACAAGACGTTCGACGAAATAAAGAACAACAGATATGACGGAATGATAGTCACCGGCGCCCCCGTTGAAAATCTGCCGTTTGAGGAGGTCGCCTATTGGCCGGAGCTGCGCGTGATCATGGACTGGACAAAAACGCATGTCCACTCGGCGTTCTTTATCTGCTGGGGAGCGCAGGCGGCGCTGTATCATTTCTACGGTGTGGAAAAACATCCGCTGGAGTCAAAAATGTTCGGCGTTTACGAACACAGGCTCTGCGCGCGCAACGTGCCGCTTTTGCGGGGGTTCGACGATGTGTTCCTTGCCCCGCACTCAAGCCACGCGGCCGTCCGCTCAAGCGACATAGAGCGTATCGACGGCTTGAAGCTGCTGTCCGTGTCCGACACCGCCGGCGTTTATATAGCCATAAGCAACGACGGCCGGCGCATATTTGTAACGGGCCACTCGGAATATGACGCGGACACCCTGTCAAAGGAGTATTTCAGGGATATGGAGCGCGGTCTGGACATCCAAATGCCGCATAACTATTTCCCCGGCGACGACCCAAAGAACCCGCCGCTTAACACATGGCGCTCACATTCGCAGATATTCTCAAACTGGCTGAACTATTATGTGTACCAAGAAACGCCTTATGACATACAAACGGTTGGAGTGATGTAGTTGCGTCCGGAAAAAAGACGGTTCAGCGCGCCCTGGTATGTTATAGTTATAATAGTTATAGGCACGGTACTCGGGCTGGGCGCCGTCTTTCACCAGTCCGCGCTACGCAACGACGCCGTCCGCTTTCCCGCGCCCGGAATAATCCCCCAAAACGGCGGCGGCACACACATCTACACAGCCGGCGGCAGAACCCGCGACGGTCAGCCGTCCGTTCTGCTGCTGGGAGGCTGGGGCACCGCCGGCCCCGTCGAGGATTACATGCCGCTGATGTCCAAGCTCAGGGCCGAGGCTAAGGTCATAGCCGTGGAGCGCCCGGGCTACGGCTACGCGCGGAAGGAGTTCTCCAAGCGCACGCTGGATAACATGGTGGAGGAAATGCGCGCGGGGCTGGAGGAGCTGGGCGATCGCGGCCCGTATGTCGTCGTCGCGCATACGACCGCGGGGCTGGAGGCCATACATTACGCCGCGCTGTATCCCGAAGAGGTGAGCGGCATCGTCTTTATAAACGCGCTGTCGCCCGGCGCGTATTACTATCAGCCGCGCAAATTTCTGGACTACCTTAAAGCCTATACTTATCCCATCCCGAAATACACGGGCATTTTCAGGCTGATAGGGGTATTCGGGCCTGAAACATTCGTGACAGGGCCGGACATTGATTCGGAGGCTTACACAGCCATGTTCAATAAAAACGTAATGTCGGGCGCCATGCGCGCCGAGCTGTCCATGCTGCGCAAAAACGCGACGACCGCGCTGCTGCACGGCGATCTGGAGGTCCCCTCCGCGGCGTTTGTGGACAGCAGGCCGTTTAACGAATCGAATCCCGAGCTTGTAAGGGTGTGGGGCGATTTCTTCGGCAACGTCGCCGAAACGGACGTCGGCTCATATATACACGGCTTTGAAACAGACATGGTGGCGGCTAAAATCCTCGAAATGGTCAGATGACAGAATAACACCGCTCCCCGCGAAGGGGATATGTGTGCCGGGGGTTCGGGGGCGGACCCCCGCATTGCCTGCCTGCCTATCCGCTGATGAGCTGCGTCCAGAGGTCGGCGTAAAGCTGCCGCGTGAGCATACTTACATTGACAAACTCCTCGCAGCGGGCCAGAACATCGGCGCCCGGATAGATTATTTCATTGTATTTCAACTCGTCGTCAAGCGCCTCAAACGCCGACAAAACGGGCGTCGCGTAACATGTGACCTCGGCGTTTGCCAGCGCCGCCTTTGTGCTTGTCATAAAGTTGATATATTTCTCGGCGTTCTCTTTGTTCGCCGCGCCCTTTGGTATGCACATGGCGTCCACGAATAAATTCGTGCCCTCCTTGGGAACGGCAAACCTGAGCGCGGGGTTATCCTCAAGCATGGTGAAGTAGTCGCCGGCGTAATACGGGCCGAGCAAAGCCTCGCCGCCGCCCAGCTTGTCATAAATCTGATCCATGGTATACGCCTGCACCAGAGGCTTTTGCCGCTGAAGCAGCTCAAACGCGGCGTATATCTCGTCGGGGTTTTCGGTGTTCAGCGAAAACCCCAGATATTTCAGCGCGATACCGAACGTGTCGCGCGAGTTATCAAACATCAGCAGCTGGCCGGAATATCTGGGGTCGAACAGCGCGCCCCAGCTGTCAAGCGTTTCGGCTATCTCGTCGGAGTTGTAAATCAGCCCGACGATCCCCCACATATAGGGAACCGAGAACTTATTCGAGGGATCGTAGCTGGGATTCTTCAGCTCGGGGTTGATGTCGCCGAAGTTGGGGATGTTGGCGAAATCAAGCGCCTCCAGCATATCCTCCTCAATAAGCCGCCCTATCATATAATCCGAGGGGAAAATAACGTCGTAGCTGGCGCCGCCCTGTTTAAGATAAGAGTACATCATCTCGTTGGTCTCAAAGGTTCTGTAATTCACTTTAATACCGGTCTGCTTCTCAAACTCCCTGTTCAAATCGGTGTCCATGTACTCGCCCCAGTTGTAAACATTCACAACGCCGTTCGGCGTGCCCGCGCAGCCCGCCAGAATAACTGCGGCCAGCAAGACCAACAGTGCCAGAAATACTTTTTTCAATGCTTTACCCTCCTGCTTTCTTTTCTTTGAGCTATATTTATTATTACTAAGAGTGTTAAAACGACTAAAAATAACAGAGTGGATATGGCGTTTATCTCGGGGCTTACCCGTTTTCGCGTCATCGCGTATATCGTCATGGGCAAAGTCTGAACCGAGGAGCCCGCCGTAAAGTAGCTGATAACAAAGTCGTCGATACTCAGCGTAAACGCTATCAGCGCCCCGGTGACAACCCCCGGCGTTATCTCCGGCAGTATAACCTTACAGAGCGCCCGGAACGGCGTCGCGCCAAGGTCAAGCGCCGCCTCGAAGAGATGCTTGTTAAGGCTTTTCAGCTTAGGCATTACCGATAGAATGACATACGGAACATTAAACGTTATGTGTGCCAGCAGCAAAGTGAAAAACCCCAGCTCAATGTTCGTGACCGACCTGATGAAAACAAACAGCAGCATAAGCGACACGCCCGTTATAACGTCGGGATTGACGGCGGGAATAATGCTGACCGTCATAAAAAACTGCCTCACACGCCGCCGCATGGCGTGGAACCCGATCGCCGCCGCCGTGCCTATAACCGTCGCGAAGAACGCCGCCAGAAGGGATACAAGCACCGTCGTGTAAAGAGAGTTCAGGATAAGCTCGTTCTTTAGCAGCTGCGAATACCAGTCAAGCGTAAACCCCGACCATACCGTCCGGCTTTTGCCGGCGTTAAACGAGAATACAATCATCAGCGCGATAGGGGAATAGAGGAATATCCCCGTAAGAACCATCAGTATGCGGCCTGTAAAGTATCTCTGATTCACAACACCACCGCGCTTTCCCCGCCGTCGCCGAAGCGGTTCATCACCGACATTGACAGCAGCACAATCACCATCATCACAAGAGAAATCGCGGCGCCCAGATACGGGTTATACGCGTTGCCCGTGAACTGCATCTCTATAAGATCGCCCAGCATCAGGGTCTTGCCGCCGCCCAAAAGCCGCGAGATGATAAACGTCGAAACGCCCGGCACAAACACCATGGTAATGCCGGAGATCACGCCCGGCACGGAGATCGGCAGCACCACGCGCATAAACGTCTTGGCCGAGTTCGCGCCCAGGTCGCCCGCCGCCTCCATCATTGATTTGTCCATTTTGTGCAGTACGGTGTGTATCGGCAGCGTCATAAACGGCAGGTAGTTATACACCATGCCCAGCACAACCGCCGCCTCGGTATTTATTATATGCACGTTCGGCAGCCGAAAAACATTTAACAGCTGATTAAGGAAGCCGCTGTTTTCCAGAATGGACATCCACGCGTAAGTCCTCAGCAGAAAGTTCATCCACATCGGCAGCATCAGAAGCATAAGCGCCGCAGCCGCCACGGCCGGTTTCTCGCGTGACATAACATATGCCAGGGGATAGCCTATCATCAGGCAAATCGCGGTCGAGATAAGCGACAGCCACAGGGAGCGCCCGAACACGGGCGCGTATTTCATCATGTCGGAAAAGTTATCAAGCGTGACGCCGCCGTCGGCGCTCGTAAGAGAAAACCCGACAATCAAAACCAGCGGCACGACGACAAAAACAGCCATCCATCCCACATGGGGGAACGCGTAGCGGCGGCTCACGCCGTTTTCCCCTTGCGCATGATATGTATGTCAAAGGGCTTTACAGAGAGGCTCACGGCCGCGCCGACGGGCTGGCTGAGCGTAGAGTGGACCATCCAGCTGAAGCCGCCGGAATCCACCATCATCTCGTAATGCACACCCTTGAACGTAACCGAGCTTACCGTGCCGCTCAATTGCCCCCCGCCCTCGCCGACGGTCAAATCCTCGGGACGGATGACGACGTCCACAGGCTCGTCTTTGTCAAAGCCCCTGTCCACGCACTCGAAACGTCTGCCTGAGAACTCGACGTCGCAGTCGCCTATCATAACGCCGTCGATTATGTTCGACTCGCCGATGAAGTCGGCGACAAAAGCGTTTATGGGTTCGTTGTATATATCCTGCGGCGTGCCTATCTGCAAAATCTCGCCGTTGTTCATTACAACGACCGTGTCGCTCATGGTAAGCGCTTCCTCCTGATCGTGCGTGACGTATATGAACGTTATGCCGACCTGCTTCTGAATAGCTTTCAGCTCGGCCTGCATCTCCTTGCGCAGCTTGAGATCAAGCGCGCCCAGCGGTTCATCCAGCAGCAATACCTGCGGGCGGTTGACCACCGCGCGGGCGATGGCCACGCGCTGCTGCTGCCCGCCGGACAGCTGGTGTACGCGGCGTTTTTCATATCCGAGCAACCCGACAAGCGCCAGCGAATCGTTGACGCGGGTTTTAATCTCATCCTCACGCGTTTTGGCGATACGCAGCCCGAACGCGACGTTTTCATAAACGTTCAGATGCGGGAACAGCGCATACTTCTGGAACACCGTATTGACCCTCCGCTTATACGGCGGAACGTCGTTAATCCTCACCCCGTCAAAAAACACATCGCCGGACGTCGGCGTTTCAAAACCCCCGATTATCCTGAGGGTCGTGGTCTTACCGCATCCGCTTGGCCCTAGAAGGGTGAGGAATTCTTGGTTTTTGATTGTTAAATTTATCGAATTAAGAATAACATCATCGTCAAACACCATAACACAGTCTACAAGACGAATGAGGTCTTTGGACATTTATCATCCCCCGTTTCGTTCGTGCGGTATTAAAGGGTACGAGAGATAATATACAGTAATTTGTCGCGGGTGTCAACATAAATTTTTTAGCGCCGGTATACCCGTGTTATCCCCGATGTCGGTAAATGTCGCACCCCGAATGTTTCACGTGAAACATTCGGCGGCCCCGTTGAAACTTTGCTCCCGCCGTGATATAATGCCGGCAGGACTGAAAGGCGGGAAGAGGGAATATGAGCAGGAGTATAAACGAACTGGCGGCCGAGCTGCACGAGAAGCACGGAGGGAAGCTCTGTGTCGGCAGCAAGATACCGATTAACAGCCGCGAGGACTTGAGCCTGGCGTATACGCCGGGGGTCGCGGAGCCGTGCCGCAGGATACACGCCAATCCGGCGGACGCCTATAGATACACCTCAAAGGGGAATATGGTCGCCGTTGTATCCGACGGGTCGGCGGTTCTCGGGCTGGGCAACATCGGCGGGCTGGCATCGCTGCCGGTGATGGAGGGCAAGGCGATACTGTTCAAGGAGTTCGCGGGCGTGGACGCGGTTCCGCTGTGCCTGAACACGCAGGACGACGACGAGATAATCGCGGTCGTCAAAGCTGTGTCGCCGACCTTTGGCGGCATAAATCTGGAGGACATCGCCGCCCCGCGCTGCTTTACGATAGAGCGGAGGCTGAGGGAGGCTGGGCTGGGGATACCGGTGTTTCACGACGACCAGCACGGCACGGCCATATGCGTTTTGGCGGGGCTGATGAACGCCTCGAAGGTTGTGGGCAAGCCGCTTTCGGGCTTGACGGCCGCCGTTAACGGCGCGGGCGCAGCCGGTTCCGCCATAGCGCGGATACTGCTGAGGGCTGGCGTGAAGGATATAAGGCTGGTTGATATGAACGGGACGATCAACCGCGGCGAGCCGGACACAATGCTGAACTGGAACCATGAGGAGCTGGCGGCGATAACCAACAGGGATAATATAAGCGGCGGACTGGCCGCCGCCGTCGTTGACGCCGACGTGTTTATCGGCGTTTCAAAGCCGGGGCTGCTGACCGGCGGCATGATTAAAACAATGGCGGACAGACCGGTCATATTCGCCATGGCGAACCCGACGCCCGAAATCTTCCCCGACGAGGCGAAAAGCGCCGGGGCCGCTGTCGTCGGCACCGGCAGGAGCGACTTCCCCAATCAGATCAACAATGTGCTGGTGTTCCCGGGGATATTTAAGGGCGCGTTAAGAGCCAGAGCCGCCGACATAACCGATGAGATGAAGATGGCGGCCGCGGCGGCGCTTGCCGGTTATATACCGGAGGATGAGCTTACGCCCGAGAACATACTGCCGGACGCGCTGGATAAGAATGTGGCAAGCGTTATCGCGGACGCGGTGGAAAGAGCGGCGGGGGAACAGGGATGACGGAGATCAAGGCGAGGCTGATAACCGCCGCGGTCGGCGAGCTTATAATAGAAACGTCGTACCACCTGCCCGCCGATGTCCGCAAAGCGCTGCGCGAAGCCTATGAAAAGGAACACAGCGAGCGGGCAAGATATATACTGGGCGAGTGTATCAGGAACTATCAGACGGCGGACAGGGGCGAATACCCGCTTTGTCAGGACACGGGAACGGCGCTGTTCTTTGTGGAGGTTGGCGAGGAGGTTTTTGTTGACGGCAATTTGAACGAGGCGATAAATCTGGGAGTAAAAAATGCCTATGAAGTGGGATATTTGCGCAAATCTCTGGTTAATGACCCTATATTTGACAGAATAAATACGAAAAATAACACGCCGGCGGTTATATATATCAGGTATGTCAAGGGGAGCGATATTAAAATCAGCTTTCTTGCCAAGGGCGGCGGCGGCGAGAACTGTTCGGGATTGAGGATGCTGACGCCGTCGCGCGGGCCGGAGGGGGTAATCGGCGCGGTGGCGGATATTGTCAGGGAGGCCGGAGGCAAGCCGTGTCCGCCGACGGTTATCGGAGTGGGGATAGGCGCGACCGCCGACGAGGCGATGGTTTTGTCCAAATGGGCGCTGTTAAGGAAAATCGGAGAACGGCATCCCGACCCGCGTTACGCCGACATGGAATTGAAGATTCTGGCTAAAATAAATGAGTCGGGTATCGGCCCGCAGGGCCTGGGCGGCGCGGCGTCGGCGTTCGGCGTTCATATAGAGGCGCGGCCGTGTCATATCGCGTCGATGCCCGTGGGGGTTTCCGTCAACTGCCACAGCCAGAGGCACGGAACGGTGACTGTCGGGGAAAACGGGTTTGTTGTTGAGAGGGAAGAGGAAATCGCCGATGAGCGTGAGGTTTGTGAGCCGGCGGGGAAGATAAAGAGGCTGAATATGCCGCTGACTGTGGATGATGTGCTGTCGCTGAGGGCGGGCGATATTGTTTCGCTTAACGGGGTTATTTATACCGCGAGGGACGCGGCGCATAAGCGGTTGGCTGAAGCGATAGGGGCAAATAAAAAACTGCCCTTCGATATGGAGGGGCAGGGCATTTATTACGCGGGGCCGTCGCCGGAGAGGCCGGGGAAGCCGATAGGCTCGTGCGGGCCGACGACGTCGGACAGAATGGACGGGTTTACCGAGGATATTTTGAAACAGGGCGTTAGGGCGATGATAGGAAAGGGGCCGAGGTCGAGGGAAACGCTGGAGTTAATGCGAAGGTATCCAGCGGTTTATCTGGCGAATGTGGGCGGGGCCGCGGCGGTCACGGCGGAAAAAATAAAATCCGCCGTGGTGGTTGCCTATGAGGAGCTGGGGCCGGAGGCAATCCGCAGGCTGGAGGTGGAGGATTTTATTTGTATTGTGGCTGCCGACAGCTACGGCAGCGATTTATATGGCAGCGGATGAAGGACTTGAACCCTCGCAAACTGAGTCAGAGTCAGTCGTGCTACCATTACACCAATCCGCTAAAGCATGCTCATTTTAGCATAGAGTGTTTGCTTTGTCAAGATTAAAATGGAGATATTTATGTAGGGGCGGTTATAAGCCGCCCTTTTTGTGCGCGGGGTGGTGGGTTTGCGGGGTTTGTGCGGCGGGACGCCCGGGTGCGCGTCCCCTACGGTTCGGGGAGATAATCCAGCGGGTCTATGGGTTTGCCGTTTAGCTGAAGCTCCAGATGCAGGTGGTTTACCTCGCGGCGTTCACCCTCGGCCGTCTGTCCGACGCCGCCGATGACCTGACCGGCCGTTACCTGCTGAGAAACGGTCACTGTGGGTTTTTTCATCAGGTTGGAATAATAGCTTGTATATCCGCCCGCGTGGTCGATAACAACGGTCGTGCCGAGAAACACATGGTCATAGATGTCCTTGACCACCCCGTCGGCTATCGCCAGCACCTGTGTGCCCAGCGCGGATTCGATGTCCAGCCCGAGGTGTACCCTCCAGTCGCCCATTGTCTTGTTGTACACAAGGTCGTCGCTGGAAAAAGCGTTGACCATCGCGCCTTTAACGGGCCAGACAAAGACGCTTACCGGCTTGGGCTCGGATGAGGGCGAGGGTTCGGGCGGCGCCTGTGAGGTCGGGGTCGAGTCGGGCGCCGGTGAGCTGTCGGGTTCGGGGGCCGCAGGCGTATCCGGCGGCGCGGTCGGGATAGACGTTACCGCCGCCACGGGCAGGTCGTCGAGCGTTAACATGCTGTCCAGCGAGGGACGGGGAGTCGCGCTTGGGATTGCCGGCATGGGAACTCTGTCCAGCGCCGGATCGCTCTCCGCGTTGAGGGGGTTTGACAGGTAGCCCGGCGCCTCGGGCTCTCTGTCCGAAAAGAAGAGCATATATCCCGAGACGCCGATCGCGGCAATACACAGTATGAGGATGATGTAAAACCCTTTCCCCGCCAAGAAGTCGATGATGCCGCCTTTACTTTTTTTGTTACTCATTGGTAAAAAACACCTCCGGTCGTAGTATTGACAGCCGGAAGTGTTAATATACAGGATTTGTTAATTTTGTGTCAGCTTTGGATACGCGCGAGGTTTCTGCCCACCGTGCCTATGCTTCCCGCGCCCATGGTGAGGATAAGGTCGCCGTCGCGGGCCAGCTCCGCGAGCGCCCGCTCAAGGCCGTCGAGCGTGGGATAAAACGCGGCGCCCGGTATGGCGTCGGCGAGTGCTTTTGCCGAAATGCCAGTCGGTTTCTCGCGGGCGGCGTATATCTCGGTGATCAGCACCTTGTCGGCTTTAAGCGCGCTTATAAAATCGTCGAAGAGCTTGGCGGTGCGCGTGTAGGTGTGCGGCTGGAACGCGAGGACGACGCGGCTGTACCCCATTTCGCGGGCGGCGGCCAGCGTGGCCTTTACCTCTGTGGGGTGATGCGCGTAGTCGTCCGCTATGTCCGCGCCGTTATAGCTGCCCAGACGCTCAAAGCGGCGCCCCGTGCCGCGGAAGCTCTCAAGGCCTTTTTTCACGGCGGCGCCGGATATGCCGAGGATACGCGCGGCGCCCGCGGCGGCCAGAGCGTTCATAACATTGTGCGTTCCGGGGACGTTAAGCGCGACCTCGGTATATTTCTCTCCGTCCGCCCAAATCTCAAAGGACGGGATACCTTTGCTGAATGACAAATTTTTACAGAATATGTCAAAACGGCTGTCCGCGCCGAAGGTTTTGTGGGGGATGTTCTTTACGGCGGCGGCGGCGTTTTCGTCGGTTCCGCTGATAAGAACGTGTTCTGACTTGCTTGCGAACGCTGAAAACGACGCGATTATGTCGTCGATGCCGGAGAAAAAATCCAGGTGGTCCGGCTCTATATTTAGAATGACTGAAATTGTTGGTGATAAATGTAAAAAAGAGTTGCAATATTCACAGGCTTCTGCGATAATAATATTGTCAGCGCCCAAACGGTGTCCCGCCGCTATCGCGGGGAGATGGCCGCCCAGCATAACGGTCGGGTCCAGCTCCGCCGCGAGCGCGATATGAGCCGACATGCCGGTGGTAGTCGTCTTTCCGTGGGTGCCTGAGATACACAGCGCGTTTTTGTATTCCTCCATTATCACGCCCCACGCCTGCGCGCGTTCTATAACGGGGACGCCGCGCGCTCTGGCGGCCGCGACTTCGGGGTTATCCTCCCTGGCGGCGGCGGTGCGGATAAGGATGTCACAGCCGGTGATGTTTTCGGCGCTGTGGCCGATAACGACGCTGAACCCCTTTTCCCGCAGATTATCCACGGCTTCGCTCTCCTGCATGTCCGAGCCCGAGATATTAAAGCCCTTGCTTCGCAGAACCTCGGCAAGCGCGCACATGGACACGCCTCCGATACCTACCATGAATATGTTGTTTGCGTTTTTAATGGTCTGTTTATAATCTGGCATTACTGTCCTCCGGTAAAAAATGGTTGTTTCTATAATAATTATACAGCAAAACAGGCAAAATAAAACCGCGAAATATAGAAATACAAATTGGAGGTTTTTTGAATGAACATCACCGATGTAAAAATCCGCAGCGTTAATCTCACGGGAAGCATGAAAGCGGTGGTTTCGGTCACGATTGACAACGAGATCGCCATTCATGACATGAAGATTATCGAGGGGCCCGAACGGCTGTTTCTGGCCATGCCGTCACGCAAGATGTTCGACGGCAGCTTCCGTGACATTGCCCATCCGATAAACGCGGCCGCGAGGGAAAAGCTGGAAAAAACCGTGCTGGCGAAATTCGAGGAGATGAAGGAAACGGCGGCGCATGCCAACGAGCCCGAGGAACCGAAGTTTGAGTGAGTTTTATTTATGAAAAGCATCAGGCGCTTGATTTGCGCGGCGCTCGTTACGGCTGTTTTAGCGGGGGCGCCGCTGCCTGCCATTGCGGCCGACGTCTATCACTACGGTGTGGGCGGCGCCTATCTGTTCCCCTGCACTTACAGTTATATGCCGATGCTGTCGGCGGGAGAGCTGATGGTGCCGGTGAATCTGCTGCTGCACAGCGGGCTGGGGCTTAGCAGCACGTTTTCGGAGAGGAATGACTATTACACATTCTATTATACCGAGCGGCCGGGGCAGTATCTCACCTTCTACATGAACAAATCGGGTTCGTATGACCTGAGATGGAGCTATAATGATAAATCGCTTTTAAGGAAGAACGGCATATATTACGTGCCGCTTCTTTTTGTCGCCGAGCGGCTGGGGTTCAACGCGAGTACGTTCCAGACGCGGTACGGGACGGTGACGCGCGTTTCGCTTGCCGACGACACGAGAACCGACGAGGAAGTCGGGCGGATGATCAGCGACGGGCTGTCGGGGGAGCTGGAAAACTACCGGCTGGCGAACGGGGTGCAGCCGCCGGAGCCGAAAGCGCCGCCCAACGTATATCTGGGGTTTGACGCGGAAACGGACGGCGATATATCGGGTGTGCTGGAGCTGCTTGGCGCCGAGGGCATTACCGCCACGTTTTTCATAACGCCCGAGTTTGCCGGACACGTCGGCGTAAGGGATATAATCGTGCGCGGGCACGCGCTGGGCATACGGCTTGACGGCGGCGAGGATTTGGATATGCTCACATATACCAATGAGCTGCTCAGGCTGTCCGCGCTGACACAGACAAGGCTTTTGCTGCTGCCCGAGGATACCAGACTGAAATATGATATATTGGAAACGGTCGGGTATCGCCTGTGGCAATGGGAGCTGGACGGGCATAGCCCGAACATATTCAGGACGATCGACAACGCGAGAAACGCGAGCTATGTCAGGTTCGGGTGTGACGATGAGTCAGTCGAGGCGCTGAACGAGCTGCTGGGGCAGCTGAAAACGCTTGACACGGAATATTATGCCGTGAGCGAGGCGCAGCCGCCGCCCGAGTGGTCGTCATAGAGGCTTGGATTTTATACGGGCGTAGCGGCGGGGATAGCCGCCCGGGGTCATGTCGGTCTTGCGGATGATGACCACGGAGTGAGTTCTGCCGTTTGACAGCGTGTACCGTTTTAGCTCCTCCAGTTCGCCTTTCAGCACGGCGACGGCGGATTTTGCCTCGGTTATTTCATCGTCGCAGTCGTTTTCCTTCATTGCGAGCAGACGTCCGCCGATACGCAGAAACGGCAGCGCCAGCTCGCATAAAATATTCAGGCGGGCGACGCCGCGCGCCGTGACAAAGTCAAAGCCGTCGCGCCAGCCGTTTTTCAGGGCCAGCTCCTCGGCGCGGCCGTGGACGCAGTCTACGTGTGAGAGGTCCAGCTCGTCGCAGATCAGTCGGAGAAACTCAACCTTTTTGTCCGTTGCGTCTAACAGAGTCAGGCGCATTTTTGGTTCGCCGAGCCTTATCGGTATGCCGGGGAAGCCCGCGCCGGAGCCGAGGTCCAGCACGCGCGCGCCCGTGAAATTGAACAGCGTTAACAGCTGCGCCGAATCCTCGAAATGCCGGACCCAAATACTGTTGGGGTCCTCCACGGAGGTCAGGTTCAGCTCTTCGTTTTGGGTCAGCAGCAGCTCAAGGTATTTTTCCAGTTTATCGCGCATAAAAACCTCCGCTATTTGTATGCTTTTGAGTATATCATAAGCGCCGTTATGTCGGCGGGAGAAACGCCGGGGATTCTTCCCGCCTGTCCGTATGTTGCGGGGCGGGACGCGCCGAGCTTGACGGCGGCTTCGTACGACAGCCCGGGCACGGCCCTGTAGTCGGGGCAGTCGGGGAGCTTCAGGTTTTCCATCTTGGACATGTTGTTAAGCATGGTCTGCTGGCGGCGGATATATCCCTCGTATTTCACGCGGATCTCCACCTGTTCGCGGACGGCGCGCGGCAGCTCCGGCTGACCGCCGACGGCCAGATCGTCATAGGAAACCTCGGGGCGGCGCAGCTTTTCGATCAGGCGCGAGCGCTCAAGGCGCTTTATCTCGCCGTCTATCTGCTCCAGCTTCAGGTTAAGGCGGTCTATACGGTCTTTTTCGACCAAGCCCAGCTCGTATCCCAGCGGCATAAGGCGTTCGTCGGCGTTGTCGTGGCGGAGCAGCAGCCGGTATTCCGAACGGGATGTCATCATGCGGTACGGCTCGTTGGTGCCGCGCGTCACCAGATCGTCAATCAGCGTGCCGATGTAAGAGCTGGAGCGCGG
>Ga0099364_10001344_pt1 | contig 40756 bp, 28 predicted proteins | sample TergutTh196P3_FD_73070 | JGI IMG/M metagenome (GOLD analysis project Ga0099364, IMG submission 73070) | Microcerotermes parvus P3 segment gut microbial communities from Pointe-Noire, Republic of the Congo - Th196 P3 | ecosystem: Host-associated > Arthropoda: Insects > Digestive system > Gut ...
ATCTGGAAAGATTTGTGGGCCTAAATGTCCTAAATGCCGTCGGAATCTTTCTTTTGATAATCGGGGCAATTACTTTGGCACGTTTTTCATACACCCAATTATCCGATATACTGAAAGGGATTATGCTGTTCGTATTTGGCGGGGCAATGCTTGCAGCAGGGGAGTTTCTCAACAGAAAAAAACCAAACATCTTCTCACTGGGCATTTCAGCCGGCGGTATAGGGATACTCTACGCCGCATTGGGGACAAGCTATTTTGGATTACACATTCTGGAAATGTACCCGGCCATTGCCATATGCGTACTAATTACAGCCGGAGCTTTTATACTATCCGACCGTTACAACTCTCAGACAATTGCGGCCTTTGCGCTGATTGGCGGTTATTTACCGATGTTTTCGATCGGCCCCGCCACAACCGCGACATTTGGCGCTATGGTCTACTTCATAACGCTGAACCTGATGGCGCTGCTTATATCATTCAGGAAAAAATGGCGCATAGCATCGTTTATCGGGCTGATACTGAACATTATCGGTACAGTTTACATCTGCACCAACTTCTACGGCGCAGAAAGGGCGCTTGAAAGGATACTCGCAATACTCTACGTGCTGTTCGCGTTCCTGATTTACACATCCATTCCAATCGTCAGCACATATCGCGCCAATGCAAAATTCAGAAAATCAGATATCGTGATGCTGGCAATCAACACATTTTTCAGCAGTCTGATCATATACAGCCTGTTTTATAGCTTTAACCTCCGGAATTTCGACGGGCTGCTTGCAGCGGCTTTTGCCATGATTTACCTGTTTTTGGGGAAATTCATCGAGAAGAAATTCGCCGGGGACGAACGTCATGTAAAAGCATTGTTCTACTTGACCGGGCTGGCATTTGTAGTCATTATCATACCGCTTCAGTTCGGAATGGCATGGCTATCCCTGGGATGGCTTGCGGAAGGCGTTCTGCTTTCAGTATACGGAATCATAAAAAATGAAAAAAGCTTAAAAAAAGCGGGATTAATAGTAAACGCGTTATGCCTGGGCGCGTTTTTGATTATTGATAGCACGTGGTGGAGGGGCGATTCCCTGTTTGTGTATAAGTACCTGGCTATCACGCTCGGGAGCCTTGCAATACTGGGCGCATATATGTACATAAAAATGACATCCGGGCTGTTCGTTAAAATCTACAAGTATTTTGCGCTTACAAACCTTTGGTGGTTTTCAGCATATCTGATAAATGAAAAGCTTGGAAACGTTTTGCTATTAAGAAGCGGATTATCGTTCCATCAGGCTGATTATCTCGTAATCGCGGCGGGGGTAACGGTAACGTTTTTACTCGCATACACCTTTTCGCGAATCAGGCTCCTGTCAGACACGGGGATCAAAATACTTTCCATCGTGTTGTACGTAATTGGGATTTTTGAGCTCTTTAGGGCAAATGCGACGTTATCCCCGTTTCCGGGCGCATACATACATACGCAGACGCCCTCGTCGGGCATAACGATAGTAGGGACGGCAATTCTTATCGTACTGGGACTCCTAAGTGTTTTCGCACTGCGCGATATAATGAAAATCATCGTTACGCATAAAAAAATCGGCATCGAATGGTATCCACTGGTCATATCCGGGTATTTTGTGCTGATACTGACGCAAAACCTTATTGCTCAGTATAATCTATCTTTTTCCAGCGCCGCAATCAGTATCATATATGCATTGACGGCGCTTGCATGGATCGTTTTCGGATTTGCGCGCCGCTATTCATTTATCAGGAAATTCGGGTTGATACTCGCGCTCCTCGCGGTAGCAAAGCTTTTCCTTATAGATTTGGCCGGACTGACTCAGGGATTCCGCATCATATCATACTTTATCCTTGGCATAGCGCTTTTGGCGATATCATTTGTTTATCAGTATTTCAACAAACGCCTTGAACTAAAAGAAGGGACGTCTTTTGATGAGGAAAATAACATATAGGCTGCTTATAGCAACGCTTTTGCTGTGGCTTTTCCCTGTCACGATATTCGCCGTCCACACAGCAGAAATAGAAATCAGCGGTTCAAACCGGTATAAAGCACTGCGCCTTAACCCTCAAATATACAACGCCGCAAACAGTGACTTGTCGGATATTCTTATTAAGGACAGCAACGGCGTGACAGTGCCGTATTTCATTAACTCAAGCATCGGACAGTCGTCCTCTGACGAAGAAAACGGCTTCATCGAAAGCCTTGAGCCGCAGTTTACCGTAGAAAGCGGCGACAGAATGACGCAAATCATTATCGAAGGGCTGAAAAATCTGAGGCTGTGCGATGTCACGATCCACACCGGCAGCATGTTCAAACGGGATGCCATGACGCCGGACGGGATGAGAAAAGAGATTTACAACCTGTCGATAAATGACATATCATCCTCCGACACGGCAATCCCCCTCTATTGGCATGTTTCCCCGTATGACCTTTTTGTTATTGCGATCGATGACGGGGATGATACGCCCATCGTGATAGATGGGGTCACAGTCCGTTATTATGCCGATGATATCGTATTCGAGGCAGCAGAGGGCGAAGGCTATACGCTTGAGTTCGGTGCAGACCCGTCGGCGGCGCCTCCTGTATACGACATTCAGCGGTACAGAAGCGAAATCTTGGAGGGCGCGATAGACAGTGTTTCAATAGGCGAAATATCCTATGCGCCTGAGGAGCCTCCGGAAGAAGCACAGCCCCCGCGTGATTACAGGCTGGTATTCAACATTGTGGTCATCGTCACCGCCCTGCTGCTTGGAGTTGTGATTGCTCTAAAGCTCAGGGGGAGGGGCAGCGGTGAGTCAGGGGAATGACGTCGAGACAGGGTACGCCCCTTGCCCTGTACTCACGCCTTATGCAGATACAGGCCGGCGCGGGTAAAGTTGTCTATTTCGTTTTCCATGCTTATAAAGTCGTATTTTTTTGTTTCTTCGGAAAGTTCATCAAAGGATACAAGATCCGGGTGCAGCATCTTTTCGTTGTCACGCACAGGGTGGTAGCACCAGCCGTCCGCGACCCGTTCGGCGTTCCAGCGCCCGTGTTCGGCCCGTGCCAATGATTCTTTGTCCGCTATGTCCTGCCATCCGATGGCGCCAACGGGATTATTGTCCAGCGTGAACCCGAGCCCGGCCAGTATTACAGGGACAAAGGCCGAGCGGTTTATGTTTGCGTTTTTATAGGTATCGGCCAATATGTCCCAATGGGCAGCGCGCTCGCCTAAGTCGGGCGCGCTGCGGCCTTTCTCCCGCATCTCTGCTATCCTCTCGGCGGCATATCGTTCATGCCCGTTTTTTGCGGCCTGTTCTATCAAAGAGTCGTCCATGCCGCTTCCGCGCGTGGCGAGCAAAGCCCTGAAGCTTTCCTTTTCACATGGCAGCGTATATAGACGTTTGGTAAGGCGGATTTTCTCATCGGCGACAAGGCGCAGGTTCATATCCCTGTTGACGCTGATAACGCGCAAGCCAAGGCAGAGCGCGGCTTTTACCAAGGGGATATTGTCTTCTTCGATAAATAGATAGCCTTGCGTGCCGGCCATTTTACTTATGCGCTCGGAGATGGGCTGCGTTTTGAACAGGCGGAGGGTATGCCCTTCGGCAGAATCAGACAGCGTTTGGTTAGGTGCGCTCAGCCAAATCTCTTTATCGCTTCCGGTTTCCACATCCTCGTAAATACTCTGATAAACACGTTTGAACAACTCTCTTATGGCAGGGCTGACGCCGGATTCACAGCCGTCGAGATAGGGGATTTCGCGCTCCAATATCTGCCGTATGCGGATATTCTTCTTCATGTTGCCCGCCCGTTCGGCGTTTTCCAGTTTTGCCTTAGAGCTATAAAACAATAAACCGTCGGTATAATGCCGAAACGCATCGTCTTCTTCCTTTAGTGCAAGGCACAGCCTGCCCAGAGCAAAATAGGCTTCCGGCTCATTTGTGCCTGCACGGAGGTGTTCTTCCGCTTCCGCTGCTGCTGCTTGCAGCAGGAATGGCTCAAAATTGGTTTGTTCAAGTAGCTTTGCGCAGGCGTAGGGATTTGCGGGGTCCATCCTTAAAACGCGGGTCAGCCAGTCTTTTCTATTTGCAAGGGTCCCGGCCGTGAGCAGCATGAAAATATAAAACCGCCGGGTTTCCGGCCATTTGCCGCTGCGGTCTTTCTCAAGCCATTCATAATGCTCCAATGCCCTGCTAATCCATTGCCGGGCGGAGTGCTGCTTATCGGCGTCTGCCAGCAACGAAACCCCGTATTCAAACCACAGACGCGCCTGATGCAGCGGGTCGAGATTTTGGCCGCCGTTTTCTTCTTCGGAGATGAACGGGGACAGCAGCGCTTCTGTTTGTGAAAAATGCCCCAAAGCCCGCAGGTATCCTGCCATCTTCAAGGCGTTTTTAAGCCGTGTGAAAGGGTAGGTTTCCCCATAGTTCATCGCGTCCAGAATGCCTAGTTCTTCCTCAATTTTGCCGACGGTCATATAGGCTGTTTGGCTCAAGCTGAAACGGTCATATTTATCAACAAACCGAGCCAGTATGGCATCTGTGTTTTCCAGCGTAGCAATGATTTGCGCGGCTTCACGCTCGTGTTCCCGCCGCGGCGCAACCGCTGTTTTATACATCCTGTCATGCAACGTATCGGCGCAAATATGCTGCGCGAAGGTTCGGACTTGGATTTCCGCTTTCATCCCAAGGAAGCGCCCCGCATCGATCTCCACCCCGAGAATGTTTGCAACGCCGGGGCGGAAAGATACGATGAAATGCCGGGAAATATATCCTAGCTCCGCTTTACCGAGCCTGGCGCCGGCGTCCTCGGTATTTTCCCGGTCCACATCGAAGTATTTTCTAATCAGCTCGCAGTAATCCGCCGCTTGAGCAGTGGTCTGCAAAATAACCCTTGTACCGCATAAGTCGGTCATCAGTTCAAAAATCTGCTTGCCGTACTCGCCGGCCCTGCGGGCGCATTTCCCGGTGAAGCTGTCCAGGTTTTTGACCCGCCCTTGCACAACTGCCGATGGGCATACGGCTTTTGACGCATTTTCCAGTATTTGCCGCACGGCAACGCACATGGCGCTGTAGTCCTCTTGGAGCAGCGCATACAGCTTGCGGTGGAGTATGAAGCTGTAGGGCGGTTTGCCGAGGTTTATTGAAGTATTTTGTGCTTTGAAGTCCTTGACGCTTTTGAGGTACTCCATGGCTTTTTCATATTTCTTCCATCGGGCTTCGTCCTTTGCCGTCGGGTTTGGGATACGGCTGCGAGTGGAGTTGTGCGCAAGATCGGCAAGTTTTACCTCAACCGACAAATCATTATCAGCCACCCTGCGTATATAGTCCCAGTAGTTTTCGTCCCCGCGCTTCGTTAACGATTCGACGGCGGCGATGACCTCCGGGGGGATGCCCTCATCGCGCAGAAGGCCGCTGCTGCATTTATCGGGATGGTCTTCTACAGTATCATGGAGGTATGCGATTGCTTTTAGCTCGTCCGTAGGCATTTGCTCCGCTACAGCGAGTATGTGTTCAATGTACGGGCGCCCCGCCAGGTCAACTTGCCTTTCATGGACGGCCCTCGCAATACGTTCAGCAGCTTGCAGCGTTGACATACCTTTTTTGTCCCCAAAAACCTTCCGCATGGCAAAGCTCCTCTCCTACGATTCGCTATTCGTGGGACGCCGGAACCATCCCCGCGCCCCATAGTCATTATACCATGCAACAGGCAAAAAACAAGAAGCACTGCGTTCACATCAGGGCAATCGCATAAAAACGCATTTGTCGTCAAAATTCACAAATCCATCGTAGGGGACGGGCTTGCCCGTCCCGTTTCGGCTGGGTTTTTACAGACATCGCAGTACGGGCAAGCCAGGTCCCCTACGGATATCGTCAAAATCTTTGTGTAAAATACACATCTTTTCCATGCACTGCACTTATGGCATCGACCCCCGTGACTAGTAACCAATCGTTTTTTACACGTTTCGCCCTTTACAGTCTATTGACCAAACATGGATTGTCGATTACAATGTAGTCAAAGGGAGAAAGAATAAGATGGATAATAAAGCAGGCATGAATGTGCAAAAAACCGTTTTGGTTGTTGACGACAAAAACACGAACCTCTCGATGGCGGAAAAAACGCTTGAAAACCACTACAGAGTAATAACCCTGTCTTCTGCGGAAAGAATGTTCAAAATTCTGGAGAAAGTCACGCCGGACTTGATATTGCTCGATATTATGATGCCGGAAATGGACGGATTTGAAGCAATGAAACGGCTCAAGTCAAACGAACGGCACTCGAATATCCCCGTCATATACCTCACCGGCCTTGCCGACTCAACGGACGAAGCCTACGGCATAGAGCTAGGTGCCGTGGACTTCATAACAAAGCCATTTTCCGAGCCAGTGCTGCTCAACCGCATAAAACATCATCTGCATGTAGACGACCTGATCCGGGAGCGCACGCACCAGCTTGAGCAGCTCAAAAACAGCATAGTATTCACTTTGGCGGAAATTGTCGAGAGCCGGGACCTAAATACCGGCGGGCATATAGACCGTACGACAATTTATATGAAAGTCTTGATAAATGCCATGCTTGAGCGAGGGGTATACGCGGATCAGATGGCCAAATGGGATATAGAATCGGTAGTTTCTTCGGCGCGCCTGCACGATCTGGGCAAAGTATCAATACCGGATTCCATATTGAACAAACCCGGCCTGCTGACGCCTGAAGAATTTAAGATTATGAAATCACACTGCGTCGAAGGCGTGCGGCTCATAGATCATACAGCCAGCAGGTCAGGCGACGCGGAGTTTTTGAATAACGCAAAACTGTTCGCGGGCTATCATCATGAGCGCTGGGACGGGAAAGGCTATCCATTCGGCATTTCGGGGACCGACATCCCGCTTCATGGGCGGTTGATGGCAATAATCGACGTATATGACGCGCTCATGTCGGAAAGGCCGTACAAAAAGCCACATACGCATGAAGACGCAGTCAGAATCATTATGATGGACTCCGGGACGCATTTTGACCCTTCCATAGCAGGTGTGTTCGTTGAAGTAAAAGATTATTTGGCAGATGCGCGGGAATCTGACGCGAGGGGCGCGAGGGGATATGATAATCATGGAAAGCAACTTAGAAAACAGTTCACCGGCTGAAGAAAAGCAGCGCTTGTCGGAAATGCATTTGCGGACGTTGCTAAACACAAGCCCGCATGTAACCATACTGTTTGACGACAGCTTCCGGATAGTCGACTGCAACCCCATGGCTATCGAGCTTATGGGATTTGCATCGACAGAGGAAATGCTTTCGGGGTTTCATGAGCGGTTAGAAACCAGCATACCGAAGTTACAGTCGGACGGACGGCGCTCGATTCCTTCAGAAGAAAGATTTATGACTGCCGCAAACGAAGGAGTCAGTAAGTTTGAAACAGAAATGATCCTTGGCGGCAAAGTGCTGGACATGAGCGTAGAGTTAATAAAGATTCCCTATGAAGACAGCTTTGCCATCGCCGCATACGTCGTAGACATCACCGAAAAAAAGCAAATGGAAGAAACGTTAAAATACACGATAGACAACCTTGAGCACCATCAGGAAATGCTGGAAATAGCTCTTGCGGAAGCAAAAACGGCAAGCAAAGCAAAAAGCGATTTTCTCAGCACGGTCAGCCATGAGATCCGCACACCTATGAACGTAATACTTGGAATAGCAGAAATACAGCTTCAGCGCGACGAGCTCTCAAAGGAAATAAGGGATGCGTTTGATAGAATCCATACATCCGGCGATATGCTGCTTGGGATAATAAACGATATACTCGATATGTCGAAAATAGAAGCCGGAAAACTTGAATTGGTAATTGAGGATTACGATACTGCCAGCCTGATAAGCGATGCCGCTCAACTGAACATGATGCGCATTGGCAGCAAGCCGCTTGAGTTCGTATTGACCGTAGATGAGAACATGCCATCGGTATTGACCGGGGACGCGCTCCGCGTCAAGCAGATTCTCAACAATTTGCTCTCAAACGCATTCAAATATACGGAAAAAGGCACTGTAACGCTCTCAGCCGGTGCGGAGCCGGGCAGCAGCGACGGCAGCGTAACGGTTGTTTTTGGCGTGAGCGATACGGGGCAGGGAATGACGGAAGAACAGCTTGACAAATTGTTCGACGAATATTCCCGTTTTAATACCGATGCAAATCGGACAGCCGAAGGCACAGGGCTTGGCATGAGCATTGTGAAGAAGCTGATACAAATGATGGATGGCAATATATCTATTGACAGCCACCCGGGCAAAGGCTCCACGTTTACCGTGCGGCTGCCGCAGGGTAAACCCTATAGCGGCATCTTAGGCAGGGAACTTGTCGAAAGCCTGCAGCAGTTCCGCACAAAAAGCAGGGCGCAGATGAAAAGGGCGCAAATCACGCGCGAATCGATGCCCTACGGCAGCGTGCTGATAGTAGACGATGTGGAATCGAACATTTATGTAGCACGCGGGCTGCTAGCCCCGTATGAACTGAAGATAGACTCGGTAAACAGCGGCTTTGCAGCAATTGAAAGGATTAAAAACGGTGCCGTTTATGACATAGTGTTCATGGATCATATGATGCCAAAAATGGACGGCATCGAAGCGGCGAAGATCATCAAGAGCATGGGTTATGAGCATCCTATAGTGGCGCTGACCGCAAATGCCGTGGTGGGCCAAACGGATGTTTTTCTCAGCAACGGATTTGCGGACTTCATTGCCAAGCCTATTGACATCCGGCAGCTGAACGCAGTGCTCAACAAGCTGATACGCGATAAGCAGCCGCCTGAGGTCATTGAAGAAGCAAGGGCCCTAGCAGAAGCAAAAAAAGAAGACGCCGCCGCTAAAAAGCAAAATAATCAGAAGATAGACCCGAAATTCATAAGATACTTTATTGAAGACACGAGAAAATCCTTGGCGGAACTGGAATCAATAATGCAAAATGGCGGAGAATACAGCGATGAGGATAAACAGGCGTATGTGGTGAACATACACGGGATGAAAGGTGCGCTGACATATATCCGAGAGACGGAACTAACAGCATTTGCGGAAAAGCTTGAAAACGCCGGACGTGCCGGAGACACAGCGCTTATGACAGCCGAAACCCCGGCATTCCTAGACGCCCTGCGTTCGGTAGTAAAGAAATACAAGCCGAAAGAAGACAAGCAGGGCAAAAAAGCAGCAGGGGATCCGGCGTATATGCATGAAAAGCTGCTGCTAGTCCAAAACGCCTGCGGGGAGTATGACCAAAAAACCGCCAGGGACGCGCTGAACGAGCTAAGGCAAAAAGCATGGCGGCATCCAACGGAAAAACTGCTGGACATACTGGCGGAGCAGCTGCTGCACGGCGATTTTGAAGCCGTAGCCCACATAGCAAAGGAAATGACGGCTAACTGACCGATGTCAACAGGCTAACGGATCCCCCACCCCCTTCGCGCACGAAGGGGGCTTGGAGAGCTTTACCTGTTGACATTGGTTAGCTAACCGGAAAGAAAGGTCAGGATAGCGGAAATGCAGGATAAACATGTGAGCAACTATACGATTCAAGCAGAATCCGCAAGAGTTGATTTCCTCAAATGGGATCAGGGTGAAATGATCAAGCGGTTTGATCTCGAAGCAGACGAGCATTTCATGTATATTTCGTTTTTTGGGGAAAAGCACAGCATCGACCGGCTCAGCGGCAAGGTATGCTGCGCCGCTGAAAACGTTCCGGCAGGTTTTTACGCAATAATGTCCATATACGACGTCTTATGCTGCTCAAAGGCCGGTGCTTTTCTTTCCGGCCAATGGCAGACATTGACAGGGCTAAGCGCACACTCGAATTTCGGCTCGTCGGGGAGAAACCCTTTCGGCCTTGCGGCAAAAAAGCTTTCAGGAAACATCAGCAAGTTGAAAGACGTTTGCACAAGGCTCGGGGGGCAGGAAGCAACGAAAGCCGACGCCGGCTTTGTTTTTGATGCGTTTCCTTTTCTGCCCGTGGCGTTCCAGTATTGGGAAGGCGACGATGAGTTCGACCCCAGGATCAGGCTTCTTTTTGATAAGAATACACTGGACTACATCCACTTTGAGACAGCGTGGTACATAGCCGAGTATCTGCTCGACCGTATATGTTCTGCATGAAGGGTAAATATAAGAATCAGAACTGCAAAAAGGTCAGGGGCAGCCACGTTTTGGAAGTAAGCTGCGCTTATTGCAAATGCTTCATTGCCAACTATCAGAAAGTCGGGGAGAGCAACTTTGTGAAGATGTACAATGAAAGGATCATTGACGGCGCAATCGACTTCTCGGAGTACCACGGCGCTATTTTCTGCCCGAATTGCAATGAACGCATAGCCACGCGGTACGTTACGAAGATGGACAAAAAAGAAGCATACAGATTTGTGCCATCTGCATTCAACAAAAAGAAAGTGTGATAAGCCTTAATAGCAATATTCCGGGGACGGGGCATTTGCCACCGTCCCTTATTCTATGTTCTAAAGCCGGAACATATCTCTCCGGCAGTATAGGCATCAAAGAAGATTCAAATGATTTGCCGCACGGTGAACAAAACTATATCATAAGTAATTACCTATATACTTCATAATAATTTTCATATTTTACATAATATTTACATTATGATAGCATGTGTCAATGCAATGTATACATTTTTTGGCGAGTATTTTTGAAATATTTATGCAAAAAGTAAGTTTTAGTCCAAAAAAGGAGCCGGAACATGAAGCCATATTATAAAGAAAAGTATCCGCACTTGTTTGAGCCATTCACTATTGGGAATGGCAAAAATTCGATTACTTTTAAAAACCGCGTTTTTGTCCCGCCTATGGTAAGCGTTAGCGGAGGTAACGGCAGAGGTGGAATCAACGATTACATGGGGGTGCTTTGGCATGGTGACATGGCGCGCGGAGGCTTCTCCTCTATATGCATCCCATTTGAAGTGCCGCATGATGGCGGGCATCCCGGCGGCTTAAAAATTGACAGTGAGCAGACATTCTCCGCATACCATACACTTTTGCGCTATCTGCATGGTTATGACTGCCGTGCGTCAGCGGAAATTTACCATGCTGGCTGCAACATGGTGCCGGAGCTTGGTCATGAACCGATTGCTCCAAGCGACATGATAGTTAATGGAAACAAAGTCCGCGCCATGAATGAGGACGATATGGAGCATGTTATTGACATGTACACAAGATGCGCCGGCTATGTCAGGAAAGCCGGGTTTGACTTTATAACGCTTCATTTTGGGCATGGATGGCTTATCAACAATTACCTCTCTCCTTTGAGCAACTTCCGCACGGACCAATATGGTGGAAGCGTGGAGAATCGTTGCCGATTCCCCCTGCGGGTCATCGAAAGCATAAGAAAAGTCATCGGAGATATGCCAATCGAGCTGAGGCTAAATGGAAGCGATCGGACCGAGGGCGGCATCGTCCCTGAGGATGCAGTTGAACAGGCAAAGATATTCGCACCATACGTCGATATGATCCATTTGACATGCGGCAATCGTTTGAACGCATTGACCCGGCCTTGGATGCATCCGACTTCCTTCGTAAAACCCGGCCATAACACAGAATCTTCATTGCTTTGCAAAAAAGCTGATTTGGGAATTCCTATTGGCGTCGTCGGAAGCATAAACACGCCTGATTTGGCGGAAAAGATTCTTGCGGAAGGCATGGCCGACTACGTTATGATTGCCAGGCAAGCACGTCTGGACCCACAGTGGGTAAGAAAGGTTATGGAAGGCAGGGAGGAAGATATACGCCCTTGCTTGCGTTGCGATGTATGTAATGACCGTGGCCGGCGCGGTGCACTTACAACCGATCTTACCTTTGATCCTGACGCAAATCTTGATTTACGTTGTTCTGTAAATCCTTACTATGCGGCAGGGTATATCCGTAGAAAACTCAATGTCCAACCGGAAAGGCTTAAGAAAGTCGCGGTTGTCGGCGGCGGCCCATCCGGCATGCAGTGTGCATTAGATGCGGCGCAAAGAGGCCATAAGGTCACGTTATTTGAAAAGTCAGACTCGCTTGGCGGTCAAATCAAACTCTTTTGCGACACAATATGGCATAAAGCGGAGTTTCGGAAATACGTTGATTACATGGCTTTGCAGATAAAAAAAGCCGGCGTAGATGTCCGCCTGAATACCCAAGCGACTCCTGAGATGGTTTCGGAGCTGGATATAGATGCGCTTGTTGTAGCGGTAGGCGCTGAGCAAATCAGGCCCGATATACCGGGCATCGATAACAAGAACGTTATATGGGGATGGGATGTTTTCAGGAGTATAGAGGGCATTGGGCACAAGGTTGTTATTATCGGCGGCGGCATGAACGGCTGTGAGTTAGGCCTGTATTTGAATGAGAACGGCCACGAAAGCACCGTGCTCGGCAGAAACAAGTTTCTTGCGCCGAAAGAGGTTCTCAGCCAACGCATACATATTCAGGATTGGATGAAAATGAATAATGTCGTAACGCATACCGAAACTGCGGTCACAAAGATTACTGATGAGGGCGTATATGCAAATACCCCGGAAGGCGAAAAATTCTTCCCTGCTGACAGCGTTATCATAAGTATAGGCTCCCAGCCTCTCGTTGGCGAGCGGGATGCGTTTAAGGACACGGCTTTCGAGGTCATCAATATTGGTGACTGCGTAAAGGCGAGCGATATGGTAGATGCGACAGATAGCGGCAACGGTGCGGCACTGAGGCTTTAATCAAGACATATTCAACTACACAAAAAAAGGATTATGAAAAATGTACTACAAACAGCCATATCAGGAAAAATACCCGAGTTTATTCTCACCCATTACCGTCAGGGGCAAGCAACTAAAAAACAGGATCATTATGTCGCCGCACGGACGTACGCATGCCGTAGGCCAGGCAGGCAGCAGCGGGCATGTGATGTCCATGGAGGGAGTTGAGTATTACAGCTCTTTTGCACGCGGTGGCGCCGGCATGGTCAATTTTACTGAAGTAAACGTCGATCGTGAGCGCGGCGCAGGCCACGGGATTTTCAATATCTATACCGATGAAACGCTGCCCACGCTTCATTTGTTCTCAGACTTTACGCACAGCTACGGCGCTTTGGCCAGCATTGAGCTATCCCACTGCGGGCAGTTTGCATTGCCTGAACTGACAGGCCGTAATCCTATAGGCCCAAGTGCGCGTATATCCCCGAATGGAAACCAAGTTGATGAGATGACAGAGGCGGACATGGAGCGCGTGGCAAACTGCTTTGCTCTCGCGGCTAATATGGCAAGGCGCGGAGGCCTTGACTGCATACTTCTTCATGCCGGGCACAGCTGGCTTCTTAGTCAGTTCCTGTCCCCAATTGAGAATGTAAGAAAAGACAAATATGGCGGAAGCCTTGAAAATCGCGCTCGTTTTCCGATTATGGTTGTTGATCGTATCCGCGAAAAAATCGGAGACAGCATGATTATTGAACTTCGCATCAGTACAAGCGAACTGACGGAGGGCGGTTTTACCGAGGACGAAGCTGTGGAATTTGTCAGGATGGTCGATGATAAAATAGACATCGTACAGTGTTCTGTCGGCGCCCGCCGCAATGCTTTCACACGAGGGATTATGCATCCGTCCCATTTTATGGAAAACGGCTGTAATGCCTATCTGGCTGAGCATATGAAAAAGGGCAATATCAAGTCATTGGTTACTGCCATTGGCGCAATCAACGACCCTATTGTTGCCGAGAGGATACTGGCTGAAGGCAAAGCGGATTTCGTAGCAATGATGCGCAGCTTTTTGGCCGATCCATATTGGGCGGAAAAAACGCGTGCGGGGCACGAGGACGACATAAGGCCGTGCATCAAATGCCTGCGCTGCCTCGACGTAGCAGGCGGTAGGGTACATAGCAGCACGAACAAAGTGCTTGATGATTTTGGGAATGCAACACGTCATGCAGAATGTTCGGTAAACCCCACATCAAACAGGGAGCACTCAATGTTCCGCTACCCGGACCCCGTGCAATCCAGAAACTTTGTCATAATCGGCGGCGGTCCGGCCGGTATGCAAGCAGCTATTCGCGCCGCAGATAGGGGGCACACCGTCACCTTAATTGAAAAGGGCGATAAGTTGGGCGGTCAGCTTTTCTTTTCGGACCATATGGTTTTTAAAAAGGATATGAAGCGGTTCCGCGATTATCTAATTACGCAAGTAGGAAAAAAAGCAATCAACGTTATTTTGAACACAACGGCGACGCCGGATTTTGTTCATAAACTGGCTCCTGATGTTATCATTGCAGCTATAGGCTCAGATCCAATTATGCCGGAGATTCCCGGCATTGATGGGCAAAACGTACATTCGGCGCTGGATATATTCGGAAACGAGGACGATCTGGGGGAAAACATAGCTATTATCGGCGGCGGCAGCGTTGGCGTCGAAACCGCCCTGCATCTTGCCCAGTTGGGTAAAAAAGTAACTCTTATTGAGATGACTGACGACCTGATGACTGACGGTATCTTTACAGAGAGGATGCAAACTCTGTATTACTTGGATCATGAGTATATACCCGGGGAGGCTCATTTGAATCAGGCAAAAGAAACCCCCGGCAAAGTAAAAGTCATGATGGAGGCAACATGCACCGAAATCTCCGAATCAGGAGTCGTAGTAAGCCGGGAAGATGGAACAAAAGAGGTCGTTTCAGCAAACGATATTATTATTGCGGTTGGTATGAAAGCACGCAAAGCAGAGGCGGAAAGCTTCCGGGGCGTGGCTTATGATGTTGTGATAGTTGGAGACGCCATACAGCCGGGAACCTGCTATAACGCCATAACGACCGCATTTGACGCAGCAACCGTTTTGTAATGCTAAGGAACAGCTAGTATCTAACCTCACAGAGAAAAAGGGGAGCGCGATGACAATGTTATCGGCAAAAGATAACTTAATGAAATGCATCCAAGGGGAAATACCGGAGTATCTACCGACATTCACTTGGGGGAAGCGCCCCGGCGACACAAAAAGTCCGCCGAGCGCTAAAGTGGGGCCATCAGTTCTTTTCCGGCACCGCGAAGGCGAACGTGGCATCGATTTATGGGGCGTGCCTCATGTAGCAAATAACGGCGCTTCTGTCCCGGAACCCGGAAAACACGTTCTTGAGGATATAAGGCAGTGGCGCGATATTATCAAGAAACCTGATTTATCCCACATCGACTGGGAGGCAATGGCGAAAAAAGATTTGGAAAACGCGTGGATCAATCCTGAAGAAACTGCTATCGTTTATCATTTGCATGTTGGTTACTTTCAGAACCTTATGGCATTTATGGGTTTTGTCAATGGGCTTTGCGCCATGTATGAGGAGCCTGAGGAGGTTTTAGCTCTTTTTGATATGTTGAGTGATTTTTATTGTGAGGTCGCCGAAAAGAGCATTGACTATTATAAACCAGAGCTTATGGGTCTGACTGATGACACTGCAACTGAGCTGAACCCTTTCATTTCAAATGATTTGTTCGAGACACTTCTAATGCCCGCCTACAGAAAACAGTGCGCGGTTGGGATAAAGCGCGGTTTGCTGACAGAAATTCACAATTGCGGAAGATGCGAGGATCAGATACCTTTTTGGGAGGAGTTGAATGTCCGTGTCTGGGATCCTGCGCAGGTAAAAAATGACTTAACCGGGATAAAGGCGAAATACGGAAACCGCCTTGTCATGGTCGGTTGCTGGGATAGCCGGGAGTTCCTTGATGATGGCGCTACTGAAGATGAAATCAAAAATAGCGTCAAAGAGACGATCGATAAGTATGCTCCGGGCGGAGGGTTTTGTTGGGGCGGCGGCTTTCTGGCACTTCCGGGCGACGAGAAAAGCGCCCAAAAGAACAAATGGATTGAAGAAGTCATATCTACATACGGAAAAAACTTCTACAAAACCAACAAAGCGTAAGTGATATGCATCAACAAGGAATATCTGCTAGCATGGCTATACGAGTGGCATAAAACCGGAACCGTGGTTTTCGTTTGCGCCGAACTCAAGGCAAGCTTTTATAAACTCTTTGATTGTATATGTTAAAAACTTATTCTTATGGTAGACAAGATTGAACGTTCGCATGAAATTGCCGCCTTCAATATCGCAGAACCACAGCATACCTTGCTTAAACTCCTGTCTTATCAACCTTTCCGACATTACACTGATACCAAGCTCATATAGGATGGCATTCTTGATGGCAGCAAAGTCATAGCAGCTCCATCTGATATTACAGGCCAGATTCTTTTCGGACATTGCATGCTCCAGCTGCGCTCTTGTCCCGCTTCCGATTTCGCGTGTAACCAGAGGTTCATCTTCCAGTTCTTCGATGTATATGGTTTTTCTCCCCATGAATTTGTGATTCATTGGACACACGCAGACAAGACGGTCGTTTATTGCGTTTTTCACTTCCAAAGAAGGGTTATTCACAAAGCCTTCTACAAGGCCGATATCCAATTCGCTTTTCATGATTTTATCTTCAATAATACGAGTGTTTGCAACGAGTACCTCGTGTTGAAAGTTCGGGATGGATTCTTTTAGGCCTGCAATGATCGTGCTTATCACGCAAGCGCCAACGGTAACGGTCGCCCCAATTCTTATCCTGTGGCTCAACGACTCATTATTAAGGAAGTTTTCCATCTCTTCTTGTTTGGACAGTATGTCCTTAGCGTAGTTCCGCAATATCTCACCTGTCTGTGTCAGGTGCAGTTTCTTGCGATGCCTGTCAAAGAGCAGAACATTATATTCCTTTTCGATTTCTGAAATTGCAAGACTTACAGATGGTTGTGATATAAAAAGGGCTTCAGCGGCTTTGCTCATGCTTCCAAACTGCGCTACTGTAAAAAAAATGTGTAGACTGCGTATTGTCATGCTGCTCCTCCTACTGCTCCGGGTTTTGCTTGAACTTTTGCAACTACTCTCCAACCTTGCGCTCGGACGGCTATTTCTGCTTAGTATTGTTGTAAAAACGGAAGGATAATTATGTAATGACGGCTCAAACATGGATGATTATTTTAATTTGCTGCGTTTTGGCTTATGGTTATGCCGTTTTAACAGACATCATTGGCAAAAAAAAGCTAATAGCCCGGAAATATTTCGCGATTCTCATTGTATTGATTTCCGCGGCAGCAGCAACATTGCTTGCCAGTCTGCAAAAGCACGTTGGCGCTCCAATTTTCGGATTATTCATAGGAATGATCATATACAATGCTACTTCCGGTATTTCCTCTGACTTCAAGGAAGGAACTACATTCGCATCAAAGAAGTATCTCTCGTTTGGCATAGTTTTAGTTGGCGCTACCTTGAACTTTACTCAGATGGCAGCTTCGGTGCGTGCTCTACCTCTGATATTATTCAATATTTGCCTGTCGTTCAGCATAGCTTTTATTTTGGGTAGATTAGTGCTAAAGCAATCGAATAATATTTGCACAATGGTTGGGGGGGGGACGAGCATATGCGGCGGCACGGCTATTGCAGCGTTGGGATCGATAATTAAAGCATCGGCCGATGAGATTGGATACGCCATCACTGCTGTTTTCCTGTTTGACGTTATCGCCTGCTTGTTTTACCCGTATCTTGCAATAGCGATTGGATTATCGCCGGAGCAGTTCTCATTTCTTGCCGGGACTGCGATTAATGATACGTCGTCTGTTACCGCATCCGCAAACCAATATGCATCTTTGATGGGCATGGAAGCATACGATGGGGGCGCGGTTTCGATAAAGCTGGTTCGCACCACTTTGCTGATAGTGGTTGCATTGGTTGTTACTGCAATAACGCTGCGTGCCCGGACTAAGGCCTCCATAGAAGAAAGCGCCGAAAATGTCGGATATGCTTCTGCAATAAAGCAAGTGTTTCCATGGTTCATTCTGGTCTTTATTTGTATGGCAGTCCTAAATACAACCGGGCTTTTTACAAACAGCTTCATCATTGCATTTTTCAAAAACGGTTCAAGGTTCTTGATTACTTGCGCATTAGTTGGCGTCGGATTTAAGATGAAGCTAAAAGACCTCTTTACAAAAGGATTGAAGCCACTTCTGCTAGGTGGCTGCACATGGCTCGGCCTTGCAATTGCATCTATGATTTTTATTCTGCTCTTTTCAAGCTTCGTCAATAACGCGCCATTATTTGGTTGAGCGGCGATTTTGCGAGTAACATATGCCTTACGCACGAACAGTGCATACTTTAGCTCAGGTACTGATTATAATGTCCATGCTAATCTATATCAATACATTTTTTGAAATTATAAATAAGAAGGAGTGTAAGAAAAATGAAAAAAACGAGAATCATCCTGTGTTCCCTTTTGGCGATAGTCATGATGCTATCGCTAATAGCCTGCGGCGGGACAGACCAAGAAGCAAGCAACCCTCAAGGCTCTCCCGGTGCGGCCAGCCCGGGAGCCAGCCCCGGCGGAACAAGCCCCGGTGCCAGCCCAGGCTCCAGCGGCGGATCTGAAGTGGTAGAAACTATAGCAAGACCGTCATCTATCACGATTGGGACTACGGACCTTGGCAGATTTTTAGATGGCGCTTCACCGCAACAGAACGTAACTGCCTGTGACGGTGTGTATGACAGTTTGTTCCTGATTGATCCCAAAACAAAGCTTCCATACTCAGAGATTCTGGAAGACTGGTTTTATGAGGATGATTTGACATTTGTCATGGTGCTCAAGCCCGGGATTTACTTCTCAAATGGCGCTGAAGCAAAATCCGAAGATTTGCTCTTTAGCGTAACGAATCATTTTGAAAGAAGAAGTTCATTTATGCGATGGATTGGCGACTTGGATGTGGAGTCTTGCTACACCCGAGGCGAGTATACGGCTGTGCTTAAATGGAATGAGCCATTTGGCCCGGGTATTTGGTGCAATCTGATATATCTTTACAATGAAGCATGGGCTAGAGAAGTTGGCTGGGATTCCGAGGACTGGTTTTCAAACCCAAATGGCTCAGGGCCGTTTAGAGTCGCTGAGTATGTCACCGATGAATACATAAGGCTTGTCCTGAAAGACGATTATTGGAAAACAGACGTGACTTATGCAGTTGAGGAGTGGATAATAAGGAGATATCCTGACCAGGGAACAATGGTCATGGCGCTTGAAGTAGGCGACATTGCATTTAGCGAAGTGCCTGTCACCGATTTTAGCAGATTGAGTTCTACAGGCGCAGGCCTCGGCGTTGGCGTGAGGCCAATTTCGGCCGGTTCCAACCAGAACTTTCATGTTTCGGCATTTGAAAACCCGATTTTCTGGGAAGAAAGCGTCAGGGCGGCTCTTGCGTACGGCGTTGACTGGGCTGCAATTGGTGAAATGTATATGGGCGACTTATACAGGCCGACAAGTTCATCAATAATTTCAGATAGCCTTTTTTATCTGAATGTTGGAGCATATGAGTATGACCCTGTAAAAGCAAGGCAAATACTTGCGGATGCCGGATATAGTGACGGCGATATCCAATTTAGCCTATTTACCATGAACAGAGGCGACTACAGGGCTCTTTCCGAGGGGTTGCAGTATTACTGTCAAGAAATGGGAATCGTAGTTGATCTCGAATTCGGCGACATGTCTGCCGCCTTGGCAAGATGGACGCAAGAGGGCAACAGCGACGTTGGATTCATGACATATGGGGCGGGTTCAGCAAACTCTGACCCCCACCACGGGCTTGCACATTTCTATGTTAGAGGAAATACTTGGGTTTATGGTTTCGACGATGAGGTAAGAGAGTTGGGGCTGAAGGCTATGCAGACAGTCGATTTCGATACGCGCCTTCAACTATATCATGAGTTCCAGCAGTTGGTAAAAGACAGATATCTAATATTCCCGATATATGAAAATACGGTTGTCGTTGGCTATAGGACGGAAGTTTTTACAGAGCAGGAAATGAACGATTATGTAATACATCCGAGATATATGCGCATACACTACCTCTCCCTTGCACACTGATCGAAACGCTTAGCAATCAAGGAGGAGAAGCCGGAACTCAAAAATCCGGCTTTCTCCCAGATTTTTGTTTGTGGTTGCTGCATAGTGAGTAAATCGAACGATTTAATGCTCCGTATGACGCATCTGCGGCTCAGTTCTAATCGACTATATACTGATAGCGCAGCAGTAATTGCAGCTTGCTGCGGAAAGGGGTGGTTATTCTGATTAGATACGTTATAAAACGTATATTGTGGATAATACCTGTCATGCTCGGCGTTATTGTGATTGTTTTCACGATAAACTTTTTTACCCCCGGCGATCCTGTAATGACTATGCTTGGTTCTAATTACACTCTCGAGTCATACGAATATCTAAGGGCTGAGCTTGGGTATGACAGGCCGTTTTTTGTCCAGCTTTTCAGCTATATATGGAATCTCGTGACAAAGCTGGATTTTGGAGTTTCTATAACAACCGGCCTTCCGGTGGGTACAGAGCTCATAGCTAAGTTCCCGGTGACATTAAGGCTTGGCCTGTCAACTGTTTGCGTGACGGCATTGCTTGGAATCCCGCTCGGCATTATATCGTCTACTAAACAGTACACCATTCTTGATTACGGTGTTACGACAATTGCGGTGATAAGCGCTGCGATCCCGGGCTTTGTGCTTGCGCTTTTTGCATTAATGCTGTTTTCACTGAGGCTCAGATGGCTGCCGATAACAGGGATCGCCACTTGGGACGCTTGGATTCTTCCGATACTTTCAGGCGCTGTCCCATTTGTAGCTGTCATTACAAGAATGACGAGAACAAGCATGCTTGAGGTCATACGGCAGGACTATATCCGTACAGCGAGGTCTAAAGGGCTTCGGGAAGGCTTTATCATCCGTCGGCATGCCCTCCCAAATGCGCTGATCCCTATAGTCACATCATTAGGCATTCAATTAGGCCATATTGCGGGCGGTTCGCTTATTATCGAAACAATTTTTGCGATTCCCGGCATGGGGCTATACATGTATTCAGGCATTAGCGGACGCGACCACCTGATTATAAATGGCTGCGTGCTGCTGATTTCCATAATGGTATGCGTGATGAACCTGATTATAGATATTGCTTATGCTTTTATTGATCCTCGAATCAAGGCGCTATACGCCACAAAAAAGGGAAAAGCCAGAGCCTTGAAACAGGCCTTGCCTGCAAGTTCGGAGGTGGCATAATGAAACGGAAAATGCAAAATGTCAGTACACTTGAGGATGCAGCGCGAAAGAAAGGCCAGTGGCGCGATATACTCAGGCGCTTGCTGAGAAACAAGCTGGGCATGGTCGGCCTCAGTATCGTGCTCGCACTGGTTATTCTGACCGTATTTGCCGGCTTCTTCTCAACATCGCACTACAATGCGCAAGATTACACAAACAGATTTGTGATGCCAAGCAGGGCGCACCCGCTGGGTACCGATAACTTTGGCAGGGATATATGGTCGCGCCTCCTTTACGGAGGGCGCATATCGTTGCTTGTGGCCATTCTCGCAAGTAGTATTGCGCTCACCTGTGGCACGGTTCTCGGCTCGACTGCCGGTTACTTTGGAGGAAAATCCGAAGTCATAATTACGCGAATCCTCGATATCATTATGGCAGTCCCCGGACTCCTCCTGGCAATCGCCATCTCAACAATGCTTGGCTCCGGGCCGGTCAATACAGCACTCGCCATTTCAATATCTGCGATCCCGGGATCTTCAAGGATCATTCGCTCCTCAGTTATGGCTATCAAAAGCAATGAATTCGTTGAGGCTGCGCGAGCCACAGGATCTAAACACTTGAGGGTGATTTTCAAGCACATACTTCCCAATGTAATCGCACCAATGATAGTTCACACCACACTCAATTTAGGCGGCAATATTCTGCAAATTGCCGGCCTGAGCTTTATCGGCCTTGGTGTACAACCGCCGATACCGGAATGGGGATCGATACTTGCCGCAGGCCGTCCTTTTATTAGGGAGTTTTGGCCGATGATAGTGTTTCCCGGAGTATTTATCGTATTGACGCTGTTTGGTTTCAATCTACTAGGCGATGCTCTCCGTGATGCGCTTGACCCGAAGTTGAAGAACTAGTAGGGGGGTATTGTATGAGTTTGCTTGAAATCAAAGATTTGAACATACGGTACATCACGCGTGATAATGTAGTTCATGCTGTAAACAACATCGAGCTCTCAATAGATACCGGGGAGACGATAGGTTTAGTCGGGGAGACAGGAGCAGGGAAAACTACGACCGCGCTTGGCATAATGAGGCTTATCCAAAGCCCGCCCGGCAAGATCGTAAGCGGGGAAATACTATTTGACGGCACTGATTTGATAAAAGAGAATGAGTCCGCGTTGCGTAAGATGCGCGGCAACGATATTTCAATGATATTCCAAGATCCTATGACCTCTTTGAATCCTATTATGCGCGTCGGGGATCAGATCTCCGAGTTAATATATCTACATGGCAAATGCTCCAGGGCAGATTCAGTCCGGCAAAGCATCCAAATGCTGGAAATGGTCGGCATACGCGCGGAGAGAAGCTCGGAGTATCCACACCAGTTTTCAGGAGGCATGAAGCAACGTGTCATCATTGCCATAGCATTGGCTTGCAACCCCAGGTTATTAATTGCCGACGAGCCGACAACAGCCCTTGACGTTACTATACAGGCGCAAGTGCTGGAGATGATAAGCGATTTGAAAAAGGAGCGCAATACTTCTATGCTCCTAATAACTCACGATCTCGGCATAGTTGCCCAGAACTGTGACAAGGTGGCGATCATGTACGCCGGTCAGATCGTCGAGTATGGTACGCTTGCGCATATTTTTCGCAACGTCAGCCATCCATACACTAAAGGGCTTTTCAACTCAATTCCGAGCCTCGTAAAGAATGTTGAAAGGCTAAAGCCAATTCCGGGGCTTATGCCGGACCCCTCTGATTTGCCAACGGGATGCAAGTTCCATCCCCGTTGCGATATGGTCTTTGAAGACTGCTCAAAAATGAATCCGGAAATGTATGAGATTGAGCCGGGCCATTGTGTGAGATGCCTGCTTTTTAGAAATGAGGGAGGTGCGCAATGAGAGAAATACTAAAGGTAGAGCACTTGAAAAAGTATTTCAAGAATCCGGCCGGGATGCTGCACGCCGTTGATGACGTCAGTTTCACAATCAACGAAGGTGAGACCCTCGGGGTCGTGGGCGAAAGCGGCTGCGGAAAATCAACGCTGGGGCGCACCGTTTTGAGGCTTTTGGAACCAACCGACGGCAATATAATATTCGATGGAAAAGATATCACATGGATAAAAGAACGGGAGAATCTTGAACTGCGAAAACAGATGCAGATCATCTTTCAAGATCCATTTTCATCACTTAACCCCAGGCTTTGCGTTTCGGATTTAATTGCCGACCCTCTCAAGACATTCCGCATTCACCGCTCAAAGGAGCAAATGCGAAAAAGAGTCTATGAGCTTATGGATATGGTCGGGCTGGCAAGCCGTTTTGAGTATAGCTACCCGCATGAGCTTGACGGCGGGCGCAGGCAGCGAATCGGGGTTGCCAGAGCGCTTGCGCTCAACCCGAAGTTCATCGTTTGCGATGAGCCGGTTTCAGCGCTGGATGTTTCCATTCAGGCGCAAATACTGAATCTCTTGCAGGATCTTCAAGCACAGCACGGGCTGACTTACATCTTTGTCACGCACGATTTATCTGTTGTAAAGCATATCTCGACAAACATCCTTGTAATGTATGTAGGCGTTATGGTTGAGATGTGCCCGTCAGATGAGCTTTTTAGCACCCCGCTTCATCCTTACACAAAAGGGTTGCTTTCAGCTATTCCTGTACCTGATATCGACCACCGCCAAGAAAGAGTTCTGTTGCAGGGTGAGCTGTCATCACCAATAGAACCAAAGCCGGGCTGCCGCTTTGTGGCGCGCTGCCAATATGCAACCGAGCTTTGCCACAGCAAATTCCCGGTGTATGAAGAAGTTCTCGAAGGGCATTTTGTTTCATGCCATAATGTCAAAGAAATTAATGGGCTATAATAAAATGCTTCCGTCAAGAATCATTATTGCTGCGGCTATTGTTGCACATATTGTCATTTTCTCATTTCTTTTAATGGCTTCGGCAGCAGCATTCGCAAATAGCGATGTTGGTGACTCAGTTGCGGGCAGGGTGCCTCAGCTGCTGACGGCGGTAAGTGAAAAAAATGCTAAAACCCGTGAATGTACGCTCGGAAACGCCGTATCGGATGCTGTACGCTTTGCTCTTTCCGCTGATTTAGCTATCGTCTGCGGCGGCTACCTTGTTAGGAATCTCCTCCCCGGATACATTGCATGGGATGACCTTAGAGCCGTTTTTGTGGAAGATTATCATCTTGCATCTGTTGAAGTCACCCCAAAAAAGCTGAGCGAAATCCTTGAAGCCGGAGTGTCCCGGATCACGCTCGACGAGACCGAGTCGATTGACGAATACGCGTCTGCATACGACGGTTTCCCGCAAATATCCGGCTTTACGTTAATTTACGATGCTTCAGCGCCTCCCGGGTCTCGCGTGTACGAAATAAGGATTGGCGGCAAGATTATTGATATTAACGATGATGACACGTTATTTAGATTGGCCGCAACAAAACACATGCTTGATGGAGGCTATGGATTACCGGCTATTCATAACGTTGAAAGCTCTGAGCTGACGCTTTCCGATGCGTTTGCGGTGTATATGAATCATGGCATGCCCGAGTATAGAGAGACAGAATTAAGAATATTTCCGGCGGGTGCTCGAGACAGCTTGCTGGCAGTTTTTTTCCCCATGGGCCTGGCATTGATGGCTGCTATACTGATAATACTCGGAAATGGGCAAAGGTTTAGGCGTTTATTCGATTTTCAGCTCTGACATATATACTCGCGGTCGCAAAGATTTGCATGAACATCGCCGGAGGTATTCATAAGTGGAATTTTTTCTTGCTGTGTTGCTGTGCCTTTTTTTTATTATGCTCGCTTTTGTCGGTTGGATCCATATGGGCATGGAACAGCAAAAAGCGCGTGCAATCGTTTACGCACGCAAAATGGAGCCGGATATTGATGCATGGGTTTTTCAAGCTGCAGAATCAGCAAAAAGGCACAGTTCCGATACTGCTGCGGTGAACATGTTCCTACTAACTGCTGACAACTATTTTAACTGTAAAAAGAGCAGGGATATACTAAAAAAAGTGTCTATTGTAAATCAGTTGGCAGCACAGGCGGTTTCCATGGCGGACAGCGGTATGCTAAGAGTATCGGCTGAACTAGAAAATAATGAGTTCTCCGGCTCTATTGAACGTCTCATAGAGCTTCGGCCATTATACAACAGGTGTGTCAGAAATCTGAGCAAACGCCTTGAAAAACGGATTCCGGCGACTATAGGGAAACTATTTCGTGTGCGAAGGCTAGAGGAACTAAATGAAGCGTTTGAATCAATAATGTAACTACTCAAAACCTTGCGCTCAGACGGCTATTTCTGCTCACCGGTTTAAGAGCAGTTACTCAATAATAAAAATCGGAGGCGTAACATATGAGTCAGAATAATACAACTCCCGGGCAGATAACACTGGAAATCGTGGAGCCGAAAGGAGTGCTGGCTGATCCTAAAAGAGAGGGCTTGTCCAATCCGCGTTTAGATACTCTAAACGGAAAAACTATTGCGCTAATGAGTATTCAAGTAAGTACTATAAGCAGTTTCGGATCAGACTTGTTTTTTGACATTCTTGAGGAAATGCTAAAACATAATTATTCTAACATACGGGTCGTTCGAGTCAGGTCTTTTGGAGACCCGAAAGCAAAGATTAATTCCGATGAGATTGCTGCCTCGTGCGATGCTTGGATTGATGGCGTCAAGGATGCTATTACTCTTGGCAGGCATGATGTCGGTGTATACATGGAGAGAAGCGGAAAGCCCGGCGTATCTATTTGCTCAGAGGTGCTTTTGCCCCTAAAACGTGCTCAAGCTGATTTTAACGGAATGCCAACTACACGGTTAGTAACAGTTCCCGCTACTGAATTTTGCACAGCAAAGAGAGATTTGAAATTGATGAAAGCCGTGGTAGAAAAGGCATTTGCGGACATTGTCAATGCTCTGACTAACCCACTTCAGGATGAGGAGCAGTTTGTATCCGATATTCAATACGATTATTCACCAAAAACATTTTCAGATACGGATTACGCACAGGTGTATGAAGATTTTTTGCAATACTGCAACGACAACGTATTAACAGACGGCTTGCCTGTTGTGCCGCCAACCAAAAAAGCAGTAGAATGGATGCTTTCCGGAACAAGTTACCCGAGAGATAAGGAAATCGGTTTGATGTTCCCTAAGCGTGGGATTGCGACGGTTGAGAAAATCGCAATCAGCGCTGTAATGGCAGGGGCAAAACCGGAATATCTTCCTGTAATAATTACGATTATCGAAACTATTACGGCCAAAGACTTCAATCAGTACCATATAGTAAACGAGATATTACCGGTTATATTTATAAGCGGGCCTATAATCAGTGAACTGGGGATCAATAATAAGGTCGGATATCTGGCGCCCGGCCACAGGATAAACAGCACTATCGGACGGGCGGTACTCATGTGCATGATAAATATCGGCTGGCGGGACATGTCGATTTACTCCTCACCGGGCGGCCCCGGGCGGCCGGCTGCATACGCAAACTACTTCATTGTGGAAAATCAAGAAGAAAACCCTTGGGAGTCATGGGCGGAGCAAAATGGCTTCAGCCCGGAAGACAGCATAATAACAGTTTGCGAGGCGACATCTGAATCACGCGGCCCGGCTGAAGTGTTTTCAAATGTAGGTTTTCAGGAGAGGCTCGATCAGGTAAGCGATATGTTTTCCCGTAAAGGCGATTTGTTTAAGTCATTTGGCATGCCGGAAAACGGCCAAAACGTACGTCATATGATTGTACTGCACCCAAGCCTTGCATGGCAAATGGCGAATGCGGGGTTCACTAAGCAATCGCTTGTCCGGTACCTATATGAAAAGAATGCAATCGATTGGGATGCGATGAGCGAAGCAGAGCGCAGGCGCCTCAAAGATGAGCTTTCAAATGAAAAAACTGCCGCGCGCAGCAAAATGTTCATGCTCACACCGGAGGATGTTAAGCAGGGTTTGCACCGAGAGCCGTTTAGTGTTCCGGAACACGTCCTAGTGATCGTAGCAGGATCGGGGGCAGGCAACAGCATTGTTTTTCAAACGGTCTTTGGCTCTACAGCCAACGTTGAGGATGTTGCCGAAACAAGGCCGTACATGAGCAAGTTAATACGCGGCGCCACATTGACAAAATATGGGCGTTAGCCTATTAGTTATTCCACTGCAAAAAAACACGGTTGGCAGGGGCAAAACACTCTATTATTATCCTATATCGTAATGTAGCGCAGGCGCCGAACTACCCCTCAACCCTCATTTCTATCTCGTCCCTGCCGAGGAACGCAAGAGCCGCCAGGTAAACGGTTTTGCCGCTTCCACGGTACTTATCGCCGTATCCCTTGTCTAATATCTGAGCCATGCCGTCGCTGAGCGCCGCATCAAACAGCCTGCGCTTATCCTCATCGCTCGCGCCCGGCGGGCAGTGTACATATTTAAATTCCATGACATATGCTTTGTCGTCAAGCTCCAGCGCCGCGTCTATCCTGCCTTTTGAGACTGACGTTTCGGCATCTATCTTAAAGCCCAACACGTTCATTATGGCATAGAATATCGAGTGGTAATATGCCTCCTTGTCTACATGCAGATTGTATGGTATCGACGCGAAAAGGCCGCGCAGTATTTCGAGCATTTTTTGCAAATCGCCTACGCGCAGGGCCCTGGAAATATTCAAATGCATAGTTTCGGCGCCCGTGTACCCGCTTTCCGTAAAAGCCGCTATGATGTTCTTGTTAAACGCCTCGCCAACTTCCTTATTGGGAACCTCAAGAACGTATATGGGCGTACCGGGTGTGTATATTATCTCTCCTACCGACAGATACCCGGTCTGGAATAGAAGCGGCGTCGCCTCAAGATTATTGATATCCGCCGCGTCCAGCATCGTCTCAGTCATTTCAAGGCTATTGAGATTTGAATACTCGCCGGGATTATTTTTAATCAGATCAATCAAAAACTTAGGGCTGCCGCTGGCATACCAAAACGCGCCGATCCTTTTCTGTCCGAAAAAAGTAAGCAGTGAAAACGGGTTTATCACCCTTGACTCCCCGTCCCAGGAGTATCCGTCATACCAATCAAGTATCGTGTCATGTAAATTGCTGATGCCTTGGAACGCTCTGAGAGGTTTCAGGCTCTCTATATGCCCGCCAAAATGTTTGCTGAGGTCTTCCACCGGTATCCCGCAGATGTTAGCGTAATCCCCTGCCAAACTTATATCCTTCAAATTATTAAGTTCTGAAAACAAGGATGTTTTCGCAAACTTCGACACGCCTGTGAAAAAGGTGAACCTCAAATACAGATCCATCGATTTGAGTATGCCGTAGAAGCCCCGCATGACCCGCCTGTTGGATTCCGCCATCTCCACAGCGTGCAAATGGTCAAGTATCGGCTTGTCGTATTCGTCTATCAGCACTACGACTTTTTTGTCGTATTTTTTGTGCATTAAGAAAATCAGCTTGGCGAAAGCGTCGGATTCGATATCGTCGTCCAATGCAAACCCTTCCGAATCGTAACAAAGCTTTAAGTAAGAGATTAATGAGCGTTTGAGTATATCAGTGTTTTCATTCGCAATCCTGCTCATATCAAGCCTGATTACCGGATGCTCCTCAAATTCATATCCGGAATCATATATCCACAGGCCTTTGAAAAGCTCCTTGCTGCCTTTGAATGCCTCCGCTATCGTGTCAAGCAGGAGCGATTTCCCAAACCTTCTCGGGCGCGACAGGAAATAATAGCTCGCGCTGTTTATCAGGTCATAGACATATTTTGTTTTATCTACATATACATAGCCGCCCTCAATTATTGTTCTGAAGGTCTGTATCCCGATCGGCAGTTTTTTCAAATCATCATCATTCATCATCGCTCTCCAAATCGGCGACGAGGTCTGTTATGTTGATGAACACTTATGCTTGCGGTTTTCGTTTTTGACATATGAAAACACCTCCACTTTTATAATAAGCGAAAATGGTTTCAAAAGCAAGCAGTTGAAACCATTAGATACTGGAGATAAATGGAAGTTCGGCTAGTGTAAAAAGGTGAACCTTTTTGCAGCTTATTTTTTGCCCCTTGAGATGTGGGTAAGCATCTGTGAACTCTCCTGATGCGCAAGTGGGAGGTAGGGTGGCGCTTGTTTTATTTGTGCGATGTAGTGTATAATGCAAAGATGAATGCAACGCATTGAAAGGGGGTTGCTACTGCATGGATAAAAATATCGAAATGTCCGAAATGGAGTCAGTCGAACCGGAAGCCTCTGACTTGAGCGAAATCAAGCGCCAAGAGGCCGAATCGGAAGAACGCATCAAGCTGATGCTGGATTCAACGCCGCTTTGCTGCCAGTTGTGGGATAGCAACTTCAAGAAAATTGACTGCAACAAGGAAGCGATTTTACTTTTCGGGTTTAAGGACAAAGAGGATTTTTTGAAAAGATCCGACGAGCTATATCCCGAATTTCAGCCGGACGGCCGGCGTTCCACAGAAAAAGCTCAGATGTTTTTAAGGCAAACGGTTGAGGAAGGCCGCTGCTATTTTGATTGGACTTATAAACTGATGGATGGGACATTAATGCCTGCGTCTGCAACCTTTGTGCGAGTCAGTCACGGAGATTCTTATTATATAGCCGGATATACAAGGGACATGCGCGAGCACCACAGAATGATGGATGAAATTAACAAGCGGACGTCAGAGCTTGAAATACAAAAAAGCACCTTGCAGGATATCATCAACTCAATCCCCGACCTTGTTTTTTGCAAGGATTCAAACTACCGGTACACGCATTTTAACACCGCCTGTGCTGATTTTCTGAATGCCGAAATGGAGTCCATCATCGGGAAAAACGATGCCGAACTTGGGTTTCCCGATGTAGTAATAAAAACAATGCGTTCTTCAGACGATAGCATTTATGCCGGGGAGGATAAAATCGTATATGACAGTTGGATACCGAGCCCGAAAGGCCATTTTCGTTATTATGAAACAAGTAAAGCCCCGATAATTCAAGGCGGGGCCATAGTCGGGCTTGTAGGTGTTTCACGCGATATTACCGAAAAACATCTAATGGAAAAAAAACTTGAAGCGGCGTTTGCGCAGTCCCGCACCCGCGCCAAGGAACTAATCGAAGTGCAGAAGATGAACGAGCTCCAGTTGAGCAAGCTAAACCTAATGGTCAGGGCAACGAAAATCGGCTTATGGGATATGGAGGTCGTGGAAGGAGATCCTGTCAATCCGGCAAATTTCTTCGTATGGTCGGATGAGTTGCGGCATATGCTGGGGTTTGTGGATGAGAATGATTTCCCCAATATTTTGAGCAGCTGGAGCGACCGCCTTCATCCGGAGGATAAGGAAGGGATCCTTGATGCATTCGAGAAGCATTTGACTGATAAAACAGGCAAAACGCCTTACAATGTGGAGTACAGGCTGCTGAAAAAAGATGGCGAGTACGCTTATTTTCGCGCTTCCGGAGAAACCATCCGCGATGAAAACGGTAATCCCCTGCGTATAGCAGGGGCGCTGATGGATGTGACTGAAACAAAAAACATGCTCTTTGAGATAGAAAAAAAGCACATGGAGGCAGAAGCCGCAAACAAAGCGAAAAGCGACTTCCTGAGCATGATTAGCCATGAAATCCGCTCTCCGATGAACGTGATACTGGGCGTCACCGAAATCCAGCTTCAGTCGCAGCGCTACGACCATAGCTTAACAGAAGCTTTTGACAGGATTTATGCTTCCGGCGACCTGCTCCTCGGTATTATCAACGATATACTCGATTTATCAAAAATTGAGGCGGGCAAGCTTGAGCTGTTTTGCGATAAATACGAAATGACAAGCCTTATAAGCGATGCAGCGCAACTGAATGTGATGCGCATTGGCAATAAACCCATTGAGTTTGAGATAAGGGTGGACGAAAACACGCCCGCTGTTTTGTTTGGGGATGAGCTGCGCATAAAACAAGTTTTGAACAATTTGCTTTCAAACGCCTTCAAGTACACCGAGGCCGGCACTGTCAGGCTGTCAATACATGCGGAGGCGGACGGCGACGATGATGATGTTGCAACAATTGTTTACAGCGTTAGCGATACCGGCCAGGGAATGACAGAAGAAGAATTGGGCAAGTTGTTCGATGAGTATTCCCGGTTTAACACGGATGCCAACCGTACGACTGAGGGCACAGGGCTTGGCATGAGCATTGTGCGGAACTTAGTGCGCATCATGGATGGCAAGGTCGATATTTACAGTGCCAAGGGCAAAGGAACGACGGTTACCGTGTGGCTGCCGCAAAAAAAGACTTCTTCTGATGTATTAGGCAGCGAACTGGCAAAAAGCCTGCAGCAGTTCCGCACAAGCGGCAGGGCGCAGATGAAAAGGGCGCAGATTTCCCGTGAACAAATGCCGTATGGCAGCGTTCTGGTTGTAGATGATGTGGAGTCGAACATTTACGTCACCCGTGGGCTTTTGATTCCCTACGGGCTGAAAATCGACACGGCCTCCAGCGGGTTTGAAGCGATTGATAAGATTAAAAACGGCAGTTTGTATGACGTTGTGTTCATGGATCATATGATGCCGGAAATGGATGGTCTTGAAGCGACAAGAATTATCAGGGGGTTGGGATATAAAAAACCTATAGTGGCGTTGACTGCAAACGCCGTGATAGGCCAGGCTGACGTTTTTATGAGAAATGGTTTTGACGATTTTATACCAAAGCCCATAGATATGCGTCAACTGAACAGTATTCTGAACAAGCTGATACGCGATAGGCATCCGCAAGAAGCTATTAAAGCGGCTCAGACGCAAGCTATAGACAATATTGAGCAGCTCCGCGGCGATGAGTCAGACGCTTCTATTGACCCGCTGCTTATTGAGGCTTTCATCGATGATGCTCTATATTCTATCGCTGCGCTGGAGTCGATAAATGAGAAGCAATACCCGCTCAGCGCTGAGGACAACCGATTGTATAGCATTCATATGCATGGGATGAAAAGCGCTTTAATGAACGTCAGGAAACATGAGCTTTCCAAATTCGCGCTCAAGCTTGAAAGGGCGGCACAGGATGGTGAAACTGATTTAATGGCAACCGAAACCACCGCGTTTTTAAGCTCCTTGCGTGAAGTCGTCGATGAGCTTGCTTTGGGGTGAGGGAGGTTGACAGCAAAAACGGCAGGAACAGAGCCCCTGCCTTACACAGATTTGTGTACAATTCCGGTATGCACTACGGACGGTATCGGGCGATTAATAATCACCCCTGATTTTAAATCGTCGTTTCCTCAATGTAGAGTTCGTCTTTATCGCATTTTGCTTTAGTAACCATTAGCAAGCCGAACTCGTCGTACTCTCTCAAGCCGTTTCCTCTCAATATCTCCCTAATGTTATGCCGCCCAGGTGGGCAAATGCGCCCTTTTATCCAGCGCAGAACATCCTCGTGCGACAGTTCATACTTCCCCTTGGCCGCAAACCCTTCAAGCGATAGGGGCAGATCATCGACCGGCATTTCTTTTGATATTGTCATTGAGAATTGCAAAGCAGCGGTATCGTATGTGAACGTGCCTACCTGCTTTCCGCCCAAACTGCCGTCCTTAAGCGCGAAACTTCTTAACATTCTGCCACCGCTTCCAAATGATTTCCCATATTATGGCAAAGTAACGCCCGGGTAGAACTCCATGCAAACCTTCAAATAGCTTATCCTCATCTGACTCTTGGATTGCGGCAAATTCCACCTTTTTGTCTATAAGTCCAAGATTCCGCTCCAAGCGCTTAGCCCCGATGAAGCAGTTCACCGGCCTGTCTTCCATAATATCAAACGTCTCCAAATCTTCTTCATCCACGCATGAGCACGCAAAAGACAGCCCGTTGTCAAAAAGCGGGGAAAGCCTCTTGCGGTCATTTTTTAAAACCTCTAAGTTTGCACCGTGTCTGTCACGGTTTATTATCAGGTAATCGAAAATAAACATTTTGTTTATTTCTGCACCCCAGCCAAAGCGTTTGCATAAATCAAGCGGCGACTCCTCATTTGACAGCCTGTAATCAATATAAAAATCTTCAAATGCCACCCGACTCTCAGTAGTTTTATAAGACTTTGCCACAAACACATATGCTTCATGTTCTATGCCCTCAATGCTGACCAAGCTTCTTCTGAGCGTACCGGCAGGTACGTTGAAGCCAAGCATTTCGCCTAACCTGCCGGCTATCAACTCATTTACCGATTCATGCCCGAAAATGCCTCTGTAGCTGTCGTAATTTGATAGTTTCAAGTAATGCTTTTCGCCTTTTATCGTCAGTTCAGTTTTCATGTATACGCCGTCGGTTGCAACACTGCCGGCAGTTTTATTCCAAGCAAGATTGCGAATATCCCAAGCCTTTTCCTCCGCAATGCTCAACATAATCGTCTAGCCTCCCAAACCGCACCCTTTAGGATCTGTCTATAAGTGACTTGCACATCTTGCCTTGGGTGGTTTGCTTCAATTATCGCACATTTCGGGGCTATGAGCAATGCAAAAGATTCTGCCGACGCGAAGCAGTCCATGCGTCTATCATCCCGGGAGCGCGTAGCCCTCGTGGCCGATCAAGTTTTGCCCGTCGGGCGACTGTATCCAGTTATACAATATCCTCTGCGGGGAACCTTCAGGGGCGTCTTTTCGTATCACCGCATAGAAATCCGAGACAAACGGATATGAGCCATCCGAGATGCTCTCCGTTGACGGTTCGACACCTCCGACAGACAACATGCGCACATGTTCATTAAGCTCCATTTTACTGACAAAATAATATACATTGTACCCTATCGCCGGCCTCGCGGCATCAAACATTGCGACAGCATTGACAAGCCCGCCCATTTGCCCGATCACATACTCGGCCTCGGCATCCATCATTGGCATGCCTTTCATTACAAGCTCATCCATCATCGTCTGGCTGCCTGAACGGTAGGGGCGCTGAAACGCGCTGATCGGCACGTCATCGCCGCCGACGTCTTTCCAGTTCCGTATTTCCCCGGAGTAAATAGAGACTATCTGCTCGGGAGTCAAAGACTCTACAGGGTTTGCCGTGTTAACGAGAAACACCAACGCATCGCGCCCAATCGCCGCCATCTCAAGCTCTGTCCCGCCATCTTTCGCGATTTGCAGGATATGAGGTGACGGAGAATATACAAGCAGGATATCCGCGTTATCCCAGAGAAGGCTTTCATATGCGTTGTCTGTGCCGCTAACGATGGTCATCCGCTCCGCATCGTCTCTGGTTATACCTAGCGTAACGCTGTATACAGCTTCTATAAGCGGAATAGTCGCCGTCGAACCATCTATTCTCGGCATGTTTTCCGGCGTGAACGTAAACGCTCCGGCCGGCGCCGCCGCTTCTTCCGCCACAACTGCCGTTTCGTTTGCCGGCGCTACCGGAGTCAACGGCGCTGTTTCAGCCGGGGAACACGCGGATATGGATATGGTCAGAGCGGCCATGACGATCGCCGCGGTTATGCTTTTCATACTGCAACGCCTCCATTCAATCTATATTGTACATCGTGACGGACACTTCAATAATATACTTCCCATCTTTGTCAACCAACCCTGCGGTGTTCCTTCCGCGCACCATGAATTTATCCCCTATCGGCATTATAGTAAGATACGCATTATTCAGGAGCAGTCTGCCGTCGAGCCCGTATATCATGTATGACGGGCGCGAGGACCATCCGCCGGGTACCGGCGTGCTGATCAAGATATGCTCCGTCATTGCACCGCCATACATCGACCATCCGGCACTGCCGGGATTGTCGGGCGACATGGGGTTAAGCTCATAATCATAAAGCCTCCATGTATCTTTATTTCGGTCAAAAACAATGATCAAACTGTCATTGACGTAATCGATGTAATAACTGTCAGCAGGAAGCGTTTTGTCAACCCGCGTGAAAGCATAGTAACCTTCATTGTTGATATAAAAGCCCCTGCCCTCATGCGGAGTCCTTGTACCATCATAGTAGACGCGCTCCCACACCTCGCCGCTTGCGGCTATTACGGCGTAGCCGCCTGCATTCCGGGGCGCTGAGTGCTGAGCATGGCCCGCCGGATCAAGTATGACAACGCCCGCATCATTTACTATGCCGAACGACTGGCTCGGCGGCTCTCCCGCTTTCTCGTAACTATAGTTAATAAACATAGCCATGCCGCCGTCCATGCAAGTGATAAAGCCATGCACCGCCGGGATGATCGTACGCCCGTCACGGTCAATTATGCCGTATTTCCCGTTTTCATAGAACTTAGCATAGCCCTCGTGAAACATCATCTTATCTGTAATCGGCAGATCATCGTCAAGACGGCCCCACTCGTCCCGCGGCCTCGACGGCGCTTCAAAAGGGCCGAGTACGGTTTTTCCTGTAATGTCTATAAAGCTGAGCGTCCCGCCGTCTTCAGAAAGCACGGATGCGAGACCTTCGTAAAAGCAAACCGGCTCAATGTACTCAAACGGCAGCAGAACTGAGCCGTCCCAGTCAACAACGCCCCATCTGCCGCCGCGCTTTGCCGTTATATAATCGTATCTCACCGCGTCGCGCCAGCTATACGAATGCGAATAGTCGTAGCCGGGTCCGCCGATAACCGGCGGGGAAAACTCATTCCCTGAGGTTTCTTCCCACAGCGCATGTTCAAAAGTCTCCGCCCAACTGCCGTCAAGGGCTGCGAGCGTCGTCGGATAGACATACTCATACTTTTTGCCGTTGTAGATATCGTATTTGACGAAAGCATACAGCTGCTTATCGTCTTTTCCTATAAGCGCGGCCTCTTTAAAAACAGGGTCGCAGATGATTTTGCCAAACTCATCGCATATGCCTATGAGTTCGTGCTGCTCACCCATCATCGCCTCGGCATAACCGCCTATATACGGCCAGATTTGCCCATAATCCGTCGACGGGATGATCTCGGACACAGGCGCCGGGTAGTACCGTTCGGGATTTTTTAACACGGTGTGCTCCCTGTCAGGAAAAGCCCCGCTTGGCAGCGCAACGCCCGATGCCGCTACATGCATTGTTTCTGCATCGGAAAACGGTGCTTCAGGAGCTTTTGCCTCAGAATCATCCTGAGCTTCCGCTGCGCACGCGGTGAGAACGATGATTATCATCGCCATTATTGCAACGAGCATCTTATTTTTCATGGCGTCAAGCAGCCCTCCATGCCGATGTCATAGTTTTCCACATTGTAATCCTTAAAGCAACTATAAGGTCAAGCGTTATATTTTGTCAAGCTGCGGCTCGCGACCGTACTAACTGCAACCCCTCGTCTCCCGTCCAAAGCCCCACTCCCGCAGGAGGGGGGAAAGGGGGGTGTCTTTTTGCGGTATGCATGCATGCTTGCACCAATAATGCTCGCTACACCTCTTGAGGCTATAATTGTTATTGCAAAATGTGTATTTTTCGGGTATATTGACATTATATGTAGAGTGGCGGAGGATAAAATGTTTAATAATTTACACGAAGCGAAGGCGTATTGCGAGGAAAACGCCGTTAAAATGGTTGATTTCATGATGGTCGATATCAATGGGCGGTGGCGTCATCTGACTATGCCCATTGAAAGGTTCACAGAAGATACGCTCAGGGACGGCGTCGGGTTTGACGGTTCCAACTACGGTTTCGCGCCTGTGGAAAAAAGCGATATGGTTTTTGTGCCGGATTTGAGCACAGCTTACTTGGACACGTTTGCCGAAGTACCTACCCTTGCTATGATCGGCGACGTGTTTGTTATCGGCGTCAACGAAAACAGCCGATTTGATCAAGACCCCCGCAATGTCGCGATTCGTGCCGAGGAGTTTTTGCGCGCCTCCGGATTTGCCGATGAAATGAGGATTTCACCGGAGTATGAGTTTCATGTGTTTGACCATGTCAGCTATAGCGTTCAGCCAAATTCCGCCAAGTTCCGCGTCGATTCGTTTCAAGCTGAGTGGAACACGGGGCTTGAGACAGATAATTTAGGCTACAAAATGCCGCATAAGGGCGGGTATCACATGACGCCGCCGCTCGATACGCTCAGAGACTTCCGGAGCAGGGTCGCAATTACAATGGAAAACCACGGCATACAGGTCAAGTACCATCATCACGAAGTAGGCGGGCCGGGACAGGTCGAGGTCGAGGTCGAGTTCGGCGGCTTGCTTGAAATGGCCGACAAAACCATGATGACGAAGTATATTATAAAAAACGCTGCGGTTTCAGAAGGGAAGACAGCCACTTTCATGCCTAAGCCCATATTCGGGGAGGCAGGGAACGGCATGCATGTCCACATCCTTCTTTATAAAGACGGCTGCCCGGTGTTTTATGACGCCGATGGCTATTCCCAGCTCAGCGATACGGCGCTTTATTTTATCGGCGGGCTTTTGAAGCATATCCCTGCGCTTTGCGCTTTTACGAATCCCAGCACGAATTCATACAAGAGGCTCACCCCGGGGTATGAAGCGCCCGTGACGATTGGTTACGCGACGTCAAACAGGAGCGCCGTCATCAGGATTCCCGCTTATGCAAAGGGGCCGGATCAGAGGCGTTTTGAACTGAGAAGCCCGGACGGTACATGCAACCCATATTATGCGTACGCTGCCATGCTTATGGCCGGGGTCGATGGCGTCAAGAATAAAATTGACCCCGAAAAAGAGGGTTTTGGCCCGTTTGACTACAATCTGTATAAATTGAGCGACGAGGAGAAAACAAGAATAAAGTCGCTGCCGAAAAGTCTGGACGAGGCTCTGGACGAGCTTGAACGGGACCATGGCTTTCTTGTCGAGGGCGGCGTGTTCCCGGCGCGTTTGATTGAGCTTTGGCTCAAAAATAAAAGAGCGGAAGCCGCGCGCTACAACCAAATGCCTCAACCCGTGGAGTTTGAAATGTATTTTGATAACTAAGCTAAGCTAAGGTAAGTAAAATGATTTCTTCTATCAGGAAACATATTTTCGGAAAAACATTAAAAAATCAGTCAGCGCCGTATATTTTCCTGATTTTATGCGTTTACGGGGTGATAGTGCCGGTCTATACCCTGATATTCTTCGATATTGCAGCTATGATGATGCGCTGTGTTCTTTGCATAATTATCATAGTTTTTTATATCGTAGTTGAGCGATGCCCACTGAACGAGAAAGCGACGGCGTTTCTGTCTCCGACTTTGATAATGGTTGTTATCATTTATGGAGCGATTTATTTTAATGGCGACGGATTGGTGTTTTATTATTTATTCGGCGTTTCCATGATTTCGCTTACTTATTTTTCACCCCGCGGACTTGCTATGCACATTATTGCCGTAGGCGCCGCTTTAGCTGTTATCCTGTTTGTTTTTAATATAAACCTGCTAGGCGAAGCCTATACAATGGTGTACAACATCATTTCTTTGATTGTCACTATGGGGCTAAACGCATTAGTTTATTCGTTTTGCACGTTTTGCGACAAAACGCTTATTGAGTTGGCGGATGCCCTGGAAAAAGCTCAGACAGCAAGCCGCGCAAAAAGTGAATTTCTTTCCAATATAAGCCACGAGATCCGTACGCCGATGAATGCCATCATCGGCATGGTCAACATTGGGGAGGCCGCTGAGGATAAGGAGCGAAAGGATTACAGTTTAGCGAGGATCAAAGATGCTTCGCACCATCTACTCGGCATCATAAATGATGTTTTGGATGTGTCGAAAATCGAATCGGGCATGCTTGAGCTTTCGATTGCGGAGTTTGATTTTGAAATAATGCTCAGGCGCGTCGTGAATGTAATCAGCTTCCGGGTTGATGAAAAGGAGCAGGATTTCTCAGTATATGTCGATAAAGACATTCCAAAGACGCTTATTGGCGACGATCAGCATTTGGCCCAGGTTGTTACGAATCTTTTGAGCAATGCGGTCAAATTTACGCCGGATAAAGGCTCAATTAGACTAGATGCGCATTTTATGGGCGAAGAAGACGGCGTTTGCGTTATTAAAATCGTCGTTACCGACACGGGAATAGGCATTAGTTCCGAACAGCAAATAAAGCTGTTTCAGCCTTTTCAGCAGGCTGAGAGCAGCATAACGCGCAGGTTTGGCGGCACAGGGCTGGGGCTGGTGATTTCCAGGAATATAGTGGAAATGATGGATGGTACGCTTTGGGTTGAGTCGGAGCTTGGCAGAGGAGCTGTTTTTGCTTTTACCGTTAGGCTGCAGCGCGGCGAAACGGCAGGGCAGGGCGCAGACAATCAGCCTATTGAATGGAAGAACATCCATGCTTCCGATGTGTATGAAGACAAGAGCGAGGCCACAGGTACTGATGCCGACGTCAGCTTTCTTGGCCATTGCGTTTTGTTGGCCGAGGATGTAGAAATCAACCGCGAAATCGTACTGGCTATGCTTGAGGATACGCAGCTTGAAATCGATTGCGCCGGCGATGGCTTGGAGGCTGTCAGGATGTTCACTGCCGCCCCGGAGCGCTACGATATGATTTTTATGGATATGCAGATGCCGGAAATGGACGGCCTGGCGGCTACAAGGGAGATTCGGGCGCTGGGTACTGACAAGGCCGTGAGTATTCCAATTATTGCGATGACTGCAAACGTTTTCCGCGAGGACATTGAAAAGTGTTTGGACGCAGGCATGAACGGCCATATTGGCAAGCCTTTGGATTTCAATGAAGTGCTGCTCGTGTTGATGCAGTATATTGAGAGTGAGACAGTGGGAGGGGAGTGAGACATGGGACGGTTCTGCGGCTCGCAAAGCCCTGTCTTACCACAGTTATGCTCGCAAATCTTTACGACCGCGAGTATAGGAGGGTATAGTATTGAAAACACGTATACTGGCTTGTGTTCTGGCGATAGCTGTTCTTTTGGCAGGCCTTTCGGCTTGCGACTATGCAGTTGAACTGACAAATGCTATCATAAACAGCGCTATCGGCAGCGATGACAGGGTGGATGAAGACAATGAAGATGAAATGCTTTCGCATTTCCAGCAGGCAACGCCGACGCCGGGCTCAAGCGCGCCGCCTTCAGACAACAGCGTGCAGGATGCATCCCCGTCCGCCGACGGCAATGTAACGGATGCGCCCCTGCCTTCTGATGATAACGCGGCAGAAGCGCCCTCAGCCGATTCTGCCATCGGAGGCGAAACGCCGCCGCCCGCAGCGGAGCCGAGCGCCGTCCCGCAAATCATCAGCCGGCTTGATGAAAACCTCCCCTTTATGCCTTTCCCCTATACGTTTGCCTTAACGGATTTGAATGGGAATCCCATTAATGAGGAATCCCTTGGTAATAAACGTCTGTTTTTTGTGCATTTCTGGGGGACATGGTGCGGCCCGTGTATTCAGGAAATGCCTGATTTGGCTCAACTGGCTATCGATTTTGAGGACAGCGTGGGATTTCTCGGGCTGCTCGACGACTTCGACTCCAATCCGGCCGGCGCGATACAGATCATGGCGGCGTCAGGCGTTCCGCGGTCTTTCATAACAGTGGACGCTCATTCGGGAGATATGGCTGGTTTGCTTGGCCTGGTCCGGTCCGGCTATGTCCCTACGACTGTAATACTGGATGGTTACGGCAATATGATCGGTGAACAGCTTATAGGCGCTTATGGGGAGCTTTACGCCGATGTGCTTGAGTACATTTTTGATTATTTTTCTTAATTGCTCTCAGAGCCTTGGTTCGGACGGCTGTGCTATTTATACTCGCGGTCGGAAAGATTTGCGAAATTAGAGCGCAGGATTTTTGCCGCCATGCGAGGCGTCAAAACGCAGTA
>Ga0099364_10001345_pt1 | contig 40728 bp, 42 predicted proteins | sample TergutTh196P3_FD_73070 | JGI IMG/M metagenome (GOLD analysis project Ga0099364, IMG submission 73070) | Microcerotermes parvus P3 segment gut microbial communities from Pointe-Noire, Republic of the Congo - Th196 P3 | ecosystem: Host-associated > Arthropoda: Insects > Digestive system > Gut ...
AACCCTGATCTTTTTATTCATTTCTAACTCCGCTAATAATAGATTAAGCTTCATTCTCCAGCATCTGGAGCAAGCTCTGTTTCCTTCTTATAACTTTCAGATCCCCATCTTTTGTAAAAAGAATTTCCGCTTCCTGTTCATGGGAATTGTAATTCATCGGCGACATGGATGAGCAGTAAGCGCCGCATCCCCCAATTACAAAATAATCTCCAACTTGCGGTTCTCCCATTTTACGGGGAATGGTAAGTCCTGCCGCATCAAGGCTTTGAGAATCTCCGCTCTCGCAGCATCTTCCCACAGGAATGGCGGTGAATTTTTTTCCTTCGTTATTAAATTCCGAAGAAAGCAGATCCCCTTCTTTTGATACCACATGGAAGGGATGTCTTGCCGCATAAAGGAGGGGTCTTGTATTTAATTCCATTCCTCCGTCCAGTACAAGGAAATTAAAGCCATTCTCTCCCGTACTTTTTTTATCCATTACCTTTGTTACAATGAAACCGGCCTGGCCAATTATAAAGGTGCCGGGCTCCACTTCCATTAGAAGTTTTCTTCCTGTCTTTTTGTAAAAAGCTTCAATCCTGTCCCTGGCATAAAGACCAAGTTCTTCTATGTCGGCAGCCTTTTCATCCGGCATGCGGGCAATTTTTAAACCACCCCCAAAATTTACAGACTTAACATCGGGAAAATGTTTTTCAATTATATCAAGTTCAAAATCTATATTCTTTTTCCATGCTTCCGGATCTCCCCCCGATCCTATATGAGTATGAACCATGTCAAAAACAATGCCCTTTTCTTTCGCATAACGAAATGCTTGTTCAATATCCGAAAGATGGATGCCAAAGCAAGAATAATTATCTCCTGTATTTCTGGTTGCAGATTCTCCTGAACCTTTGCCCGGATGTATTCTTATGGAAAGATTAACTTTGTTTTCGGCTGCAAAATCCCCAATATTGTATAACTGGTTAAGGGAACAGACATTGTACTTTAATCCATCGAGAATCATTTTTTTTAGTTCATTAAGGTCTTCCCCGGAAGGAAGCTCCTGAGTAGTAAGGAGAATGTCTTTTAATGGAAGCCCGGCAAGAACGGCACGCCTGACCTCATTCATGGAGCTGGAATCCAGCATTAGCCCGGAAGAGTGAATTATTTTTAGCAATGTCCTATTGGAGTTGGCCTTCATCGCATATCTTATGTTCAGACCAAAGGCATTCGGCATGGACAATGCCTTTTTGCAATTCTCTAAAATTAAACGCTCATCATAAATATAATGCGGAGTCCCATATTTAGATGCGGACATGGCAATGGTTTTTGAATCCAGATATGAAAAATCAACAAGTTTTGCCATTTTTTTACCCCTGTTTTTGCTATTGAAAACTCTTTTACCGGAGTATATCATAAATTATATGACAGGAAAATACAGATTACCATTATTTTTTATTCTTGTGTTAAAATTTTTTACACCGCTATTTGCCGACAATTTTGAATTTGTCTACAACTACAATGCAGGAGACATGTTCCGGATTAGATCAACTGTAGATTCCTATATCTTTATCGATGGGGTACGGAGTTTTCGCTCCGAATTCCTAAATAGAATAAGTTACGAAGTTATCGATTCAGATGAAGATTCCGCCTCCCTGAGTGCAACGTATCAGAGTGCCGAGAGAACCACATCCCTTTTGGGAAGGCCAATGGCTGGGGGTGCATTTTCCTGGGCAAGAGATTATTTTTCCAGTTTTTCACAAAATACTCTTGGCTACATTAATATAGAAGACCATTATTTTATGCCGATGGTAAGAAATGTACCTGTCTTCCCGGGCAGACCTCTGGCTTTAAACGAGAGCTGGAGCGCGGAGGGGACAACCGTTCATGACTTCCGCGACAGCTTTGGAATAGGAGAGCCTTATAGAATTCCCTTTAATGCCAATTATACCTATCTTGGAGAAAGGGTTTTTGAGGGACAGAGCTATCCGGCTTTTTCTATCCGGTACACATATTACCTGGAGCCTTCTCCTGTAAGCGGCCGCGTTTACCCAACCCGTATTGAGGGAGAACATGCGCAGATAGTTTACTGGGATACCCGTCTTGGCCAGCCCGGGGCATATCAGGAAAATTTTACCACCATAATAAGGCTTTCCAACGGGGAAACCTGGGAGTATAGGGGAAGCGCACAGGCTCAGCTTGTAGAGGCTCCTCCCATGGACAGGGATGAACTAATTCGGGAAATTGCAGAGTATATAGAAGATATTGAAGGTGCAACTGTCAGGGCATCGGATGAAGGGGTGATTATCAGTCTTGAAGATATTCAGTTCGATCCCGATTCCGCCTTTTTAAGAGAATCTGAAAGGCTAAAGCTCGACAGGATTGCCGAAATCCTCCTGAGGTATCCCAACAGGGACATCCTTGTCGGAGGCCATACGGCTCTTGCCGGAACTGCGGAAGGCAGGGAAAGGCTTTCTCTGGAAAGGGCGGAGGCTGTGGCATTTTACCTGCTAAACCTTGGTATAAGAAGGCCGGAACAGGTAGTAATCCGCGGTTACGGAGCCGAACAGCCCATTGCCGATAATAATACCGAAGAGGGAATGCGGCGAAACAGGCGTGTAGAGATAATCATACTTGAAAATTAAATTTTACTATGATAATTTTAAGCATCCATGAACTATTCCAATCCTGAAAATTTATCCGTTTTAGCCTGTCCGGGTGCCGAGGTCTTTGCTTCCGAGGTAATTTCCCATTTAAAAAAAGGTTATAAACGCAGTTTCGACAACATGATCCTTGATCTTGGAAAACGTTATAGCCTGGACAGCAATGCCGCCATAAAACAGGTTAACTTTGTCAGGGAAGTTATGTCCCAGGGAGGCAGAAGACCCCGGGAAGTGGAAAAGTCCCGCACTCCGGATTTCTCGGTTCCGGCGAAATTCTCCCTCTTTGCAAACGGGGAAGTAAAGACGGAAATTCTCGATTCCATTAGGGGAAAGGATCTCTATATCCTGCAAGATGTTGCGAATAACTATCCTGTTAATTACAATAACGGCGAAACAAAAAAGGTGCTTTCGGTTAACGATCACCTAATGACTATTTTTGTAACGGTTGATGCGGCAATACAGGCAGGAGTGGGGCGAATAACACTTGTTGTGCCGGTATACCCCTATAGCCGCCAGCACAAGTCCAAGGGCAGGGAAGGGCTTACTGCCGGAAGGGTGGGCCGTATTCTGGAAGATCTTGGCGTACACAGGGTAATAACACTGGACATTCATTCGCGGGAAATTTACAACGCCTTTAATAAAATGAAACTGGAAAACCTTCATGCAAGTTATCAGATTGTAAGAGCCCTGACTAAAATTCCTGAAATTATTGATGATGACTTTGTTGTGGTTTCGCCTGACACGGGAGCCGTGGACAGAAACAAGTTTTATGCTAATGCACTTAAAAAACCCCTTGCCCTTCTTTACAAGGAAAGGGATTATTCCAGGGTTTCCAAGGATGCAATGGAAAGCAATATTGCAGAAATAAAACTTTTGGGAGATATAAAGGGAAAGACGGTCTTTCTTTCTGATGACATTGTAGACGTGGGAGGAACATTGCTTTCTGAAATGCGCTTCCTAAAAGATAACGGAGCAGGAAAACTGATATGTTCGATAAGCCTTCCTCTTTTTAACGGAGATGCAATAAAGTATTTTGACGAAGCTTACAAGGAAGGACTCTTTTACAGGATTATAGGAACCAATGCGGTTTATCAGGAAAGCCTGCTGGAAAGGGAATGGTATATAAGCGTTAACGTAAGCAATCTATTTGCGCAGACAATTTCCCGCCTTCATCAGGAGCAGTCGGTAAGCTCCCTTTTGGACAACCGCGAAATAATTACAAGGCTTTTTACCGAGAATCAGGGACGCGATCAACAGGGGACCTAAAGGAACTTAAAGGAATTTTTAGCAATAATGACGGCCGCTATGGTATACCGTGAATTTGCACAATCTCTTAAGGAAATCTGCAGCCGTTGTGATCTTGTTTCGGGCAGACCCCTCTTGTGGACAATAATAATAAACCCAAAAGCCGGCGGCTTTACAATAAAGTCCCGCTGGAAAAAACATTCCCGTATTCTTGCAGCCTCTGTTAAAAAGGCGGCAAATAAACCGGTATTGGATATTAATGCCCCATCATTATGCGCTATTAAAAACGGCGGCGAATATGCAGAATTTGGCCTTGTTACAACCAACCATGCAGGTCATGCCGGGGAGCTTGCCAGGGAGCTTTTGAAAGAAGCCGCGACAGCCGCCGGAGCCAGCCATGCCGCAGATTCGGCTAATGCCACTGGAGCCGGCTCTTCCGCCCCCGCGAGCAAAAACCCGGTCTACCTGATCATAACAGCAGGCGGAGACGGAACCAGTCTTGAAGTATTAACCGCTCTCTTCCATGCGCCAAAGGAAGTCCGTGAAAATTTCATCATCCTCCGCCTTCCCATGGGAACCGGAAACGACGGCTCCGATTCAAGAAACCTCGATGAAGCCCTGGATCTATTAATTGAGAAAGCCGAAGTAAAATATCAAAGGGCAATAAGCTTAGGCTTAAGATTGAGCAAAAGCTTAGGCTCCAATAATAATACCTCCAGCCTCGGCGACCGTTCAAACGAGCACATGGACAGCCGTTCAAGCGGCGGCTCCCCTAATGACAGCCGCCTTGCCTTCAATATACTATCAGTCGGGTTGGATGCCTTTGTAACACATATGACCAATAAAATGAAAGGCAAACTGCCCGGAGATTCATATAAATTATGGGTGGATATTGCAGCTCTTTTTTATGATAAGATTTATCATGTAGATAAAATGGAAGTAAGTGTTTTTGATGAGGCCGGTAATAAACTTGGTTCCCTGAATGAAAAATTTCTCCTAATGGCAATGGGGGAGAGCGGCTGCCGTACCTATGGTGCCAACAAGAAGATCCTGCCCGATGAAAGAAATATCTGCTGCATGAGGCAGATGCCGCTTTTCAGGAAATTTTTTATAAAGGGGCTTATGTCAAGCGGAGCCCATGTAAATGAAAAGGAAGCCGTTCTCTTTACCGGCAGCAGGATGGAAATTAAATGCAATCATCCCATCCTTGCACAGATGGACGGAGAAACCATCCTTCTTGAAAAAGACGACTTCCCCATTGTAATTGAACTCACCGATCCAGTTATTCCAATAATAAAAAAACTTTCCTAATACTTTTCCTTGATTTCCACTCTGCCGACATTGCCCAAATTCTTTATTCCACGAGCCACCTGTGCAATATCAACCCTTCCCGGAATTTGTGACAGCAGCCTTAACCTTGCTCCCTTGTTTTTGGATCCATGGTTTACATCCATTGACTGAATTTTAATTCCTGCTTTTTTTATTATATCCAATACTTCCTTGGTATCAAAAGAGCTGTCAGTAAATGACACTTCAAGCATCTTTATTCGCTCTGAAGGGAACATCCTTCTTTCAATATTGTTTAATATTATAAGTGTGAACAATGCAACGGCTATGGCCGCCCCTGCAATCAAAAACAAACCGCTGCCTATCAATAAACCGAGAGCTGCGACAAACCATAGGGATGCCGCAGTTGTAAGCCCCCTTATGGAATTGCCGAGTCTTATGATCGCACCGGCACCAAGAAAACCCATTCCCGAAACAACCTGTGCAGCTATGCGGCCGGGATCTCCTACGCCCGAAGGACTTAATCTATGGGGCAGATAAATCGACAGCAGCATGAGCATTGTTGATCCCGTTGCTATCAATATATGTGTTCTAAGGCCGGCTACCTGACGGCGGCTGGATCTTTCAAGACCAATAATTCCGCCGGCAAGAAAACCAAGGCAGAGGCGGAGGAGCATATCAAGCTCTGTTAAAATTAGGGAACCTTCCATATAAAATTATCGGCACTTATTTAAGAAGACTCTTATCATAATCATCCGGTGGAACATATCCCAAAAGCTCAATGCAGGTGGCTGCCACCGAGCTTATTCCAAGCCCTTCGTTTAAGACGCCTTCTCCTGCCTTATATGAATAATCTGATCTATGATCCGGATCGAAAATTATGCAGGGAACGGGATTTAAACTATGGGCAGTTTTTGCCTTCGGGCTGCCATCACTCTTAAGGGAAACATTGCCGGTTTTTTTATCATGTTCATACATATCATCGCTGTTTCCATGATCGGAGGTGATAAGCATGATCCCACCGGCCTCTTCCAGAGCCTTTGCAATCCTTCCAATTTGAATATCCATCGCTTCCATAGAGCAGACTACAGCCTGATAATTTCCCGTATGACCAACCATGTCTCCGTTTGGAAAATTAAGCCGGATGAAATCGTAGGATGATGATAAGATTGCTTCTATTACCCTGTCGGCAATGTCCGCACATTTCATCCATGGCCTTTCTTCAAAGGGAACCACATCGCTTTTTATTTCCACATAGTTTTCGAGTTTTTCGCTGAACTTTCCTGTGCGGTTGCCGTTGAAAAAATATGTCACATGACCGAACTTCTGTGTTTCAGAAATTGCAAGTGTCCGTATTCCCGTAGCGGCAAGATACTCTCCCATGGTTCTGTCAATGGAAGGCGGACTGACAAGATAGCGTTTTGGTACATGGGTGTCACCGTCATATTCCATCATTCCCGCATAGCAAATATTCGGACGCCTGACCCTGTCAAAGTGTGTAAAATCATCTTCCTCGAAAGCTGCCGTAATTTCCAGCGCCCTGTCTCCGCGGAAGTTAAAAAACACAACAGAGTCCCCGTCTTCAATGGTACCGATTGGCTGGGGCTTTCCTGTTTTATCATTTTCGGCGATTACAAATTCTTTAAGATCCTGATCGATAATTCCGGGAATCTCCTTACGATATGTTTCAACAGCTTCCCTTGCATTTTTAAACTGCCTGCCCTCTCCCAGTACATGAACCTTCCATCCCCTTTCCACCTGCGGCCAGTTGGCTCCATAACGATCCATGGTGATCCACATACGGCCTCCACCGGATGCAATCCTCGCATCAAAATTATCACCGGCATTAAGCTCCTTTAAAAAATCCTCGAAGGGATCGATATATTCAAGGGCACTGGTTTCTCCCACATCCCTGCCGTCAAACAAAACATGGATGCGTACCTTTTTTACTCCCTCAGATTTTGCTTCTTTTATCATGGCCTTTAAATGATCGAGGTGGCTGTGAACATTGCCATCGGAGAAGAGTCCAATGAAATGCAAGGCTGATGATCCGGAGTCATTATTTGAAAGCACATTTGATATGATGTCTTTCCATGCCTGACCCTTAAAAAGTGCACCACCGGAAATGGAAGCAGACACAAGAGCCGCCCCCTGATCAAAGACCCTGCCGCAGCCCATGGCATTATGTCCAACCTCGCTATTGCCCATGTCCTCATCAGAAGGCAGACCGACAGCCTTGCCATGTGCCTTTAGACGAGTGTGGGGACTCTTGGCTTTTAATGCATCCAGATTATACATCTTGGAATCGGCGACAGCATCTCCCTCTTTATATTCCCCATATCCAACACCATCCATTATCAATAGGAGAAGGGGACCCTTGCGGCCCTTCCAGTTTTGGTTTTTCTTTAAAGCATCAAGCATAATATCTCCTTTTTCCTATTTTAACAATTTTTTATCTTTTTGGATAAGCCTGTTAAAAAAGACTCAGCTATTTTTTAGAAACTGAATAAATGCCTCTGCCTGTTTTTTAAGGAAGGGAGCACTTGTTGTAAGTTTTAGTTTTCCTCCATCATCAACCTGCTGCAGGCCATTGGGAATGAAAAGGCGCGGGTAATTCATTATCTTCATGTTTAGAAAACTCAAAAGGGTAATGAGATGATCCTGTGCGATCAGGGTTCCCGAAACTCCCGGGCTTATTCCGCTGACCGCCGCTGCCTTTCCGCCAAGCACCTGGGGCTCACTTTCGTTTATGGGTCTTGAAAGCCAGTCTATCAAATTTTTTAACGCACCGGAAAAAAAATGATTATACTCAGGGCTAAAAAACCAGACTCCATTTGCGGATTTAATAATATCTCTTACCCGTTTAACGGAGGGAGGGGCAGGATACTCCATGTCCTGATTAAAGACCGGTACATCAGTATAGTCCAGAATTTCAAATTCTATTTCTTCCTGAAGCTCCTTCGATAATTCATTTAATACAGAAGAAGCATTAATTGCCAGTTGCTTATTTAGGGATTCCTGTCTGAGCGAACCTACTATGGCTGCGATTTTTATTTTTTCCATAGTGGTTATTGTATCATGGTTTTCTTTTCCATGCATGCCGCTACACCAGCGGAAGGTATATCACTAATACGCAGCCAGCTTTGGAGTCAGATTCATTAGCTAGCCAGCAGAAGACAGTTCCGGTAATGTAGGCTACTCCGGGGGCTTCACCCAATCGAAGATTGGGCGAACTCCCTCATGGTAGCCTACGATTAACCAGAAGATAACCTTCTGCTGGTTATCGAATAATCAAAACAGAGCCTTCTGTATTACATGCTTTCACCCATGTTAAAAAGATAAAACATATCTTAAAACGGGGGTACGAGAACAGCCAAACATGCTCGCAGGCTCACAAATGTTTGTCTGTCCCCGTCCCTCCCTATTGAATAAAATTCCTGTTCATACATTTTTGTCCATGAGTAAAATATACCAATTTGATACTTTTTGGGATCAGGAAAAGTACCATTTTGGTAGGTTTTGTTTTTATTGTAATTCTAACTGTTACCCAGAAAAAGACAGATGTCTGCAGAATTTTTTTGCAAAAAACTTTCCAAAAACACAAGTGCCATACATATGGGTGCCGTAATAGCTTTAGGAATTACAACCCCACATGGAGGCAATAATGGAAAAAATATTTCTATCAGAAGATGACGACCCCATTGACATCCGTATCGATGGCGTTTTTAAAACGGTATTTACGAGAGATACCCCAGAATCATCTGGAGCTCTTTCCAGGCTCATTTCTGCTCTCATAGGCAGAGATCTAAGCATCATTTCTATCCTTACCAATGAGCAGCCAATTGATAATCTTAGGGATCGTCAAATAAGATTCGATATTAAGTGCAAGGCTGAAAACGGTGAGCTGATTAATGTGGAAATGTGTCTTAATCCTGATATTTCCGAGCCCGTCCGCCTTGAGTTTTATACTGCAAGACTATTCGGCGGTCAGGATATAAAAGGCAGTGACAGCAGCTATAATGATCTTAAAATGACTTATCAAATAGCGATTCTGGCAAATAAAAGGTTTTTCAATGATGATTCGTTTTATCATACCTTTTTTTATTATGATCCGGTTCGTAGAATCTCCCTTGATGGTAGAACACAAATTATCACCCTTGAGCTGTCTAAGTTAGAGGAAATAGTAGAAAAACCAATTGGACTAATGACTGCTTCCGAACGTTGGGCTGTATTTCTGGAATATTTGACTCACAGGGACAAACGTGATAAAATAAATGAGATAGTTGAATATGAGGAAGGAATAGCTATGGCAAGCCAGGTATTAATGAGCGTAAGCAAGGATGAGATAGAACGTGCCCGGTTGGAGAGTGAGTATAAGTACCAGATGGATATGCAGAGCAAGCTAGTTACCGCCAAACGCGAGGGTCAGAAGCAAAGCCTTGAAGCCGTTGCCCGAAATGCTCTGGCAAAGGGTTACCCTATTGAAACAATCCACGATATTACAGGTTTGGATATAGAAACAATAAAGAGTCTTGCATAAATATAATTAACACTTAGCAGTCCGCTTAAGGAGATTCAAAAGAAAAATCAACGAATGTAGCGAATACCCACGAATGTATTATACTCACAAACAGTTATTTTTCAGGTATACCACATATGGTGCCGGTATTTGCCGATCGGCATTAGAAAAAAACCATGACTGACACCTCAGCGTGACCACGCGAGGGGTGAGGTCAGCGCAAACCTAATAATCTCTGCTGTTGGGCAGTGGAAATACTGCGAGGCGAGATTTGACCTGTGGTATCTGTAAGAACTTTTATCCCAATAGCATCATTTAATTCACCTAAAGTATTTTCATATGAATTAGTTATTGCTCTAAAAGCAGGATTACCGCCATCTCTCAAAGCGCGATTATTATACAAAATATGAATATCCAATAATTCCGCATATGTTTCTGTATTCGGAGTAATGTAAAAATTAGTGATGATGCTCTTAATTTCGTTCATAGCTCCATCACTCAATGTCATTGCCGGTATTAATCCGGCTTGAGTGCGGACTGCACTAATACCAGTTTCGTCAAAATCAGCTCTGTTATTTCCATTTCGCATTTCATGTGATAATGCTTCAAGCGAATTGGCAGTAATAATCCTAGTTTCATTGTTTGTGTATGCTCCTCCATAACTTAATGTATAGTGACCGTTTTGCGGATTGCGTGTTAATACAGCGCTATGACTTCTGGCAGAAAATGTTCGTGAATTTTCAAGCAAAAAACTAATTCTATTAAACTCCTCGTTCACGGTGGAGGAGATGAGGGTGCGGAGAGTAGTATTTATTTCGTCTTGCGTAATATTATTTCTTTGTCTTAGTGTCTGCATCATAAGCTCGTAACGCCCTATTCTATCGCGGTTTTGAGGGTCAAGAAATCTTATCTCTTGCAATTTAGCGAAAGTAGCGGTAGCCAGTTGGTCTTCCCCCGATTTTTCGGACATTAATTAAGCCGCAATATTATTCTCTAATGCTACTGGTGTAACATATCCAAGTGTCGAGTGTCTACGACTTCTGTTATAATAAACTTCAATGTATTCAAAAACAGCAGTTTTAATTTGACTTTTTGTATACCTCCTTCCCAATTCTAACAGCTCTGCTTTCAGTGTGCCAAAAAAACTTTCTGCACAGGCATTATCCCAGCAATTTCCTTTACGACTCATGCTCTGGCGAGCAGTCGGGCAGAGCTTCTTCAATGTACTCCTGAATTCTTCACTGCAATATTGTACTCCCTGATCCGAATGAAATATTATTCCTTCTTTCGGCTGACGATTCAATATTGCCATCTTTAATGCACGACATACAGCATTTGCTGTTAAGTCTTCAGAAATAGACCAGCCTATTACTTTCCTGTCCCATAGATCAAGTATCACTGTCATATATAGCCACCCAGAAGCACTTCCAAGATAGGTTATATCAGATACCCATTTCTCTCCAGGATTTAATGCTTGAAAGTCACGGTTTAAATGATTTTCAGATATTCTTAAATTATGGGCAGAATCAGTCGTTTTTACCCACTTTCTAAGCCTTCTGGCTCTAAGACCAAGCTCTCTCATAAGACGTTCTATACGTTTCCGGCTTACTCTCCAGCCAAGACTTTTCAGTTCCTCCCATACACGGGGACTTCCATACCTTCCGTAATGCTCATTAAATATCTGCTTTATCTGTTCTGACAGTTCCATATCATTTTTTTTGTGTCGGCTTATTTCTCGTTTCTCAAATGCATAATAACCACTCCGACTTACCCCAAATATCTTGACCATCTTTGATAACCTATACCGTTCCCTATGTTCTTTCATAAAGCGGTAGACTGTTATCGGGGACTTTTTTCTACAAAGAAGGCCATTGCTTTTTTTAGTATTTCATTCGTCTCCCGAAGATCGGCCAACTCTTTCCTTAACTGGTATATTTCCTCATCCCGAGGATTGCCTTTGCCGGGAAATACTCTAAGATTACCAGATTCACCTTCTTTTTTTTCCCTTAACCAGCGACTCAGGTTTTCCTGGTTTATACCTAAATCCCTTGCAACCTCTCTAGCAGTTTTCCCGCTATTGTAATAGAGTTCTATTGCCGATTCCTTAAACTCCCTTGTATACATTCTTCTTTTTCCCATGATTCCCTCTCCTTTAGGTTTATCACGGGCTTAACTATATGTCCACCTTACCGGGGGAAGTTCAAGTCTAATATCTGAGGGTCTGCCTGCCGGTAAAATCTCTACAGCTTCCGGTGGTCGGATATTTACTGCGGCGGTGTACTGCATTGCCAAAACTAATTCCAAAGAATTATCTATGCTGTTTGGGTTATCATCAAGCCCCGCAATTTGTCTGTACATATCATTATCTCTATCCTGAAAAAATCTAGTTTCTACACGCATAGTACCGGGACTTGTTAATCTGCCTGCTTCTCTAAAATGTGGAACATAGTTATTCAGGCCGAGTACACTATCAAGGCGGACTTCTCCCGCAGTCGCATGAGGGACAGAGAATACAAACAAAAATACAAATACAGCGGCAAGTACAAGCTTTTTCATGTTCACTCCTTCAAAAATCGTCAACGAATTACGCGAATAATATCGAAATCTTCATTCGTGTTAATTAGTCCTTTGTCTAAAGGGGGTTTTTTTGTCATAGTCTTGGGCTTTATCCAGAAAATCATCCAAAGTTTGATTGGAAAAATATTCCTTCTGCCATTCGGTATAGTCAAAACTTTCCCTAATGAGAGAAGAAATGAACACTTCGGTTTCTAAAACCCCCAGGGTTTTTACAAGGCAATCCATACCTTCTTTTTTGATTACGGCTGTATTACGCATATGTCTTTCCCTCCAAATCATCAAAAAATGTCAACGGTGTCCTGATTTTAATTTTATCACCTGTATATTTTTTTATCAACTTGTCATCGGTGGTTATAAAATAATCACAATCTGCCATAATTGCACAGGCAAGATGCACTGAATCCTTCATTTCCATGCCCTGTTGAATTAACTCATTTGCTGACTGGCGTATGCCGTTAATGCTTTCAGTCCCAATATAGCCGGAAGCATTTAAAAAAAATTGAGCAATTGAATCTCTATGTGAAAAGTCCGGATTTTCATTATTTTCATACCTGGAGATAAAAGAACATACAAGCTCAACTTTCTTTTGCACTATAAGATCTTGAATATGCAATTTAGCCTGAGTCTCCAGAAAAATACGCATTTGCCGCTGGTCGTCAAATGGCCTATTGTAACAACAGTTATCAAGGTATATTTTCATTTACCCTCATCTTAACATCAACATGGTATACCGTTCAACCGGAGCAAAGGTGTCGCTAAAGGCGGTGGTTTCGTGGTATAGGGCTCCCCGGTATTCGGGTATGGAGAAATTGTCCTCCCGGTGGGAACCGGACTTATAGGCGGCAAGGATTATGTTCTGTAGAGCCTTGGTATTGTAGGGCTCGTTTACCGGGAACACCCTGACATGGGGGAAGCTTTCTGATATGGCGGCATGAAGGCCGCTAAACATGGCACTGTCGAGGCTCCCCATAAAATTAAAGACAAATACGCCCTCGTCTGACAATAGGTTATTCACCCGGCTAAAGAAATCCCGGGTGCTTAGCTGGAATGGCACGTTAAAGGACGAGCCGTAGGTGTCCTGAAAGATTAGGTCATAAGCTCCGGCAGATGCAGCGTCCAGAGCCAGACGGTTTACAAAATACCGCCCGTCCTCGTGGAAGATGCGCTGCCCCGGCCTGTCGGTCAGATAGAAAAAATCCCGGGCGGCCTGGGTTATGCCGGGATCGATCTCCACAACATCAATATTGATGGAAGGATGGGACGAAGTTAGCCAGCGTGGAAAAACGTAAACGCCGCCGCCAAGCATCAGGATTGATTCCACATCTGCACTGACAAAGGCATCCCCAATAAAGCGCAGATATTCTGCAGCCATTTGGTCGGGGTTGTCTACATATATACGCCCCTGTAATTTGTTGCTGTCCGTGTAGAGGGAGCGCACCCTTCGTCCTTCTTCGATTTGCTCGGAGACAAAGAGGCTGTTGTACATGGTTTCTATGGAAATATTTGTTATCAATCTATTTTGCCCATGGTAGAGCCCGGTAAAAATACCAAGAGCCAGAAGACAGAGGGCTGCTGTTGTTTTTATCTTAAGCGAAAACATGATAATCGAGGCGATGCCGATAACAAGGGCTGTCATAAGCAGAATAAGGGTTACCGAAAAAAACGACACCAAAATAAAGCCCCCCAGGAATGTCCCCACGATACTGCCTATGGTTGCTGAGGCTGATACCTTCCCGGCAATGCCGCCTATCTTTTCTTTGTCGGAAGCAAAGAGCCTTATAACAAAGGGTGACACTGTTGCCAGTAAAAAACTTGGCACTCCAAAAAACAAGAGGGCTGCGGTTATGGATAGGACATAGATATTATTCACGCCGCCGGAAAGCAGTGCCATGAGAATGCTTCTCTGGACAAAGGTCAAAAGCACAACCCAGAGAGCTGCCCCTGCAATAAGAGCAGACAGAAGCCGCGGATTGGGACGGGCATCGGCAATACGCCCCCCGGCATAGTACCCGGCGGCTAGACTTGCCATTATTACCCCTATTAGGGATGTCCAGACTACAATGGAAGCTCCAAGGAAAGGGGAAATCATCCGGGAGCCCACCAGTTGAAGCACCATGATGCAGAGCCCCGAGAGGAAGCTCACGGCAAAGAGCCTGTACTTTGCGACGGGCTGCTGAACAGGGTTATTTGATTTTTGTTTCTGCTTTTGTTTTTTCTTCATGGTCTTATTTTAGCTGTAATCTTAATTTGTGTTAATTCACCATTAACTTACCTGCATAACAGAATATACAAAAATGGAATTTTTGAGAACTGAAAAACCCTCAAAAGTGTATATTTTTTTTTGAAAATAGCCAGAATTATTGTTTCCGACATCTCGGAAACTTTGCGATCCTGAATCTTCCGACATGTCGGAACATCTGAAAATGGCTATATTAGGTATGTACAGGAGCATGGTAGAGCGGAAGGTTATCATCTCGATAAATCCCTTTGCCCATGATAAGTAATGTACAATAGATAATCTAATGAAAAGGTGGGGACGGGGGCCAGGCAAAAATTTGCTTTAGCATTTTTGACTGCTCCCGTACCCCCTTTTGATTGATGTCATGTAGCTATTTCCCATGGGCAAAGGAGCTGGCTGCGTATTAAGGCTATACCTTCCGCTGACTCACTAATGGGTGATTGAGCCTCTGGAGCAGCCTACCTTTCAGGATGTGGCTTCTGCTTCCGCCCTATAAATCCACCACATAGATAGGACCTACCGCACGATAGCTCGGCTCTCCGTTATCTTTTTGTTGTGTTTTTATCCTGTCGAATTCTAGCTGGAATTGGAGGCTCATTCCAATTGTCAATTCTTCGGGTTTTTTGTTTTCTATATCTGAGTAAAAAAAATAAAAGTTATTGTACTCTATGTCCTTAATCCAGCCGCCTACCTTGTCCAAAGAAAGTATTGTGGAAATACGTTCCTGTGACATTTCTTCATCGCTTAACATTTTGCGTTTATAACCGTTATATGGCATTGCCACTGTGAAATTATTTGGAGCTCCATTTACAACATTATTGGGAATATTGCCGGTTGGCGCTCCGTAGGGAGTCTGGAAATTTCCCGGGTTTGCGGAAACAGGCTCAAATATTCCGTTAATAATTGGATTTTTTAGGTTCAGGCGGTCATCAATAATATTGCTCATCTGAAGCGGGTATTTTACCTCCTCCAAAAGATCCTGGGATGTCATTGTAATATCTCCGCCGCCGTTGTCAAAGTCCCAGCTTGCCAGCATTACGTCAATTGCGCCTACCATGGTCTGCAGTTCTCTTACAAGGGGCAGATAGTCTCCGTCACCCGCCACAAGGACAAAAATGTCAAAGCTTTTGGAGACAGCTTTTTTATATGCGTCAAGCGCAAGCGAAACGTCTATGCCCTTTTCTTTTAATTCCTTATTGTTTCCCCTTATTAATGGCAGATAATGAAGATCAACGCCTTCCCTTGTAAGTGCGTCTTCAAAGTATCTTTCGCCTATTATTGCTTTTTCGTTGCCTGCTTTGTTGGATCTGCCCCGGAAATAATGTGCTTCTACAATTTTGCAATTATCCACATCGACTGCCAGCTTTGAAGAGACTTCATTACAAATAAAGTTATGAAATCCCTGTATGCTGATTCTTGACTGGCGTGAATGATCAAACTTGTAGTAGTTGCTTACCTTGTAAAAGAAATACCCGTCATAATAAATTCCAATTCGTACCAAATTCTTTTTTTTAGCTGCCATTTTTGCCTCCTGATGGAAGACAACAAATGAATGGGGAAGTTTTTATGTAATATCATATTTTTTCTCATTTAATTTTGTATTTTTGTAAATTAAATTCATTATTTATCCCTATTCAAAACGTCTTTTTGTAATCTCCCATAAAATATTTTATGTCATTATCCTGGCATAAAATGTTTAAAATGTCTATATAGTAGCTTCCCAATCTTCCATAATTTTTGATATACTTGGCATGTCCGTCAACGGATAAGTCTCTTATTCATGGAAGGTGAAAATGGCCAGAAAAGGCAAAGTTGTAATTGACCGGGAACTCTGTAAGGGCTGCTACTGGTGTATAGGTGCATGTCCGGTAAAGGTTCTGGAAAAAGATTCAGAATTAAATTCCACAGGCACTTATCCGGCTAAGTCAGTAGATTCAGAACTTCCCTCCGGAGGGAAATGTATAGCCTGCGGTAACTGCTACGAAGTATGTCCTGATCTTTGTATTCAGGTTTTTGAATTAGGACTTTCTTAAACTAAGGAGATATTTTGAACACTGAAAAAGTTTTAATGAAAGGTAATGAGGCTATAGCCGAAGCTGCCATCCGGGCGGGCTGTACTGCCTATTTTGGCTATCCTATTACGCCCCAGAATGAAATTCCCGCCTATATGTCCATGCATATGCTGGATAAGGGCAGGGTTTTTATTCAAGCAGAAAGCGAAATTGCCGCTATGATAATGGTTTATGGCTCTTCCTGCGCAGGTGCCAGGGCAATGACCAGCTCTTCCAGTCCGGGAATTAGCCTTAAGCAGGAGGGTCTGTCTTATGCAGCCGCCGCCGACATTCCCTGTGTTGTTGCCAATGTATCCAGAGGGGGCCCCGGGCTTGGCTCTATTGCACCTGCACAAAGCGATTATTTCCAGGCAACAAGGGGAGGCGGTCATGGAGATTACCGCTGCATAGTGCTGGCTCCCAAAAGTGTGCAGGAATGTGCCGATTTTACATATCTCGCCTTCGATCTGGCAGATAACTACAGAATTCCTGTCATTGTTCTTGCCGATGGCATGATCGGTCAAATGGTAGAGAGTCTTGTTCTGCCTCCCATGCGCTCATTGGACGATCTTCCCAAACGAAACTGGACTGTGGGAAGCCGTTCCGGCAGGGAGGCCATACATATTTCTTCAATGGATCTGATTCCCGAATCTCTGGAAGGCAAAACCAGGGCACGTTTCGATCGTTATGAACAAATAGGAAAAAATGAAACAAGGGCAGAAGAAGTAGACTGTAGAGATGCGGATATTATTTTAGTTTCTTATGGCACTTCCGCCAGAGTCTGTCAGGGAGCGAGGAAACTAGCTGCAAAGGCAGGTATAAAAGCGGGTCTATACAGACCAATTACACTTTGGCCCTTTCCCCATGAAGGTCTTGCAAAGGCAGCAGAGGGAGGCAAACCGGTTCTTACTGTAGAGATGAGTCTTGGTCAGCTTGTGCAAGATGTAAAACTTTCAGTTTTTGAACGGTCTCCTGTTCATCTTCTTGGACATTCGGGGGGAATGATTCCCAACGAAGAAGAAGTTTTCCAGGAAATCAAGAAAATTTTGAAGAAGTAGAGGTAGATCATGAGCGAGAAGAAAATATTGGGTAGACCAAAAACCCTTTACGATATACCCACAAAATACTGCGGAGGCTGCGGTCATGGTGTAATTCACAGGATCATTGCCGAAGTAGTGGATGAACTTGGAATGCAGGACAATACCGTTCTTGTTAATCCTGTTGGATGCTCTGTTTGGGCTGATCTTTATTTTGACACAGACACGGTTCAACCCCCCCATGGTAGGACTCCGGCAGCAGCAACGGGCATAAAAAGAACATTGCCCGGTCATCTGGTAATCTGTTATCAGGGGGATGGGGACATGGCTGCCATTGGAACGGCGGAAATGATTCATGCTGCCAATAGGGGCGAGAAATTCACCACTATCTTTGTGAATAATGCCATTTACGGAATGACAGGCGGACAAATGGCCCCGACCACATTGGTCGGACAGAAGGCTACCACTTCTCCCTTGGGAAGGGATCCGGTCTCTGCCGGCATGGGTTATCCGATCAGGGTATCGGAGATGCTTGTTACCCTGGACGGTTCAGCCTATATTGCCAGGGGAGCGGTGAACAGTGCTGCCAATGTAAGAAAAACAAAATCTTATGTACGCAAGGCCTTTGAAATGCAGATGAATGGGATTGGTTTTACAATGGTAGAAATTCTGTCCCCCTGTCCTACAGGCTGGCATGTGGATACAGTAGAAGCCTTAAAGTGGCTTGATGAAAAAATGCTTCCTGTTTTTCCCTTAGTAGAGTTTAAAAAGCCAAAAGAGGAGGCAAAATAATGGCTGATAATATAACCGAAAAAAGTTTTTTTGCCGGATTTGGCGGCCAGGGAATAATCTCTTTAGGGCAAATTTGGGTATATTTTGGCATGGAAGAGGGCAAAAACGTCACATTTTTCCCCTTTTATGGTGCGGAAAAAAGGGGAGGCATTGCCAGAGCAAGTGTGATTATTTCCGATGAAGAAATAGACAGCCCTCTGGTGCTTTCTCCCGATTCTGCCCTTGTCATGAATATGGAATCCCTTTCCCTCTGCGAAGAAATGGTTAAAAGCGGCGGTTTAATGCTGCTTAATTCTACCCTTATTAAGGAAGCTCCCAAAAGGAAAGACATTAAAGTTGCTTCCGTGGAAATTACCGGTATAGCAGAAAAAATCGGCGATCTTCGTATTGCCAATATGGTGGCTCTTGGAGCCCTTGCAAAACTCACAGGGGCTTTAAAATTACAGGATATTGAAGGAATATTAAAGAAGTTTTTTACTGAAGATAAACATTCTTTCATTCCAATGAATGTAGAAGCCATAAAAGCAGGTTACGATGCAGTATAAGATGTTAAATAGGGTTTTTTGGGTGATTTTTACCCTTTGTTTTGCCCTTTTCCCGGCATTTTCTCAAACTGAACATGGAATCGACCTTGAATTCCAGATTTCTTCCCTGCCGGAAGCCAAGGTTCGTTTAAATTACAGCCTTACCTTCCCCGTTTTGCAGGGTTCCGGCCCCTTAACAAGCGATAACAATCTGCTGGCCATGTTTTCTGCCGAAGTTTCACCCCTTTCCACTGCCGCTATTGCCGAATTTACCCTTACTCCCATTGCCTTCCTCCAGTTGCACGGCGGCGGCCAGATTGGAACGGGCTGGAATATCGGCGCTTTAGGCTATGGCATGGGACTCAGGACTCCTATTGGTTCCATTCCCGGCACTGTGACTAACCCGAGACTAGCCGAAGTAACCGGTTCGCCCTTTGGTGGTGCTGTGTGGCGGGTATGGGGAGCAGGAACCTTTCAGTTCAGCCTAGATGCGGTATTGCCCGGCGATTGGAACCATCTGGTTTTCCAGTCCCGCCAGGAATTCCGTTATTCACGCTTTACCGGTGCAGGCCAGAACGATTTCTGGATTTACGAAAATGATGACGGAGAAAACCGAAACGGCCTTGTCTATTATTCCAGTTATACATTGGGTTATATGATGCCCCTCTCTCCGATCTTAAATTTTGTCGGCTTTATGGTGGAGTATGAAAGGTCTATGTACAGTAATTTGAATCTTTATTGGGGAGAAAACCTTGGCCAATGGCATTTATCAACCTTAATGAACTTTCAGATTACACCAAATCTAAGTGCCATGCTTGCTGTTCAGATGCGCAGCCGAAGGAACCATGGTCTTGTTAATTTTTCCGGCAGCTCGGTATATTTGCAGGATTTACCCATCAGTCATGACGGTGGAAAGATGCGTTTTCTCTTTTATAGGGCCGCTTTAATAGTAACTTATAAGATAAAATAAGGGCTAAAATGATAATTTAACCGATAATAATAAATATTGGTTGACACCTTACAGATCAAAATGTATAGTGGATATACTGACATTATTCTGTGTCAAGGAGTTTTTTAGATTGGCTTCAACTCAGGGATATAAAGGTTACGATACTGGACTCTTTCAGAATATTTTGAACATTATGTTGTTTATACTAAAAGCCATTGGGAGCTTCTTCCTTTCCATAGGGAGGGGTCTTACAAGACGTTATACAGTTGTATTGGTTCCCCATTCCGAAAAGAAGGTTTACAATCTTCATGTTTCCGTACTGTCGGTTTTCTTCTTCCTCATGGTCTTTGTCGCCATTATGGGAACCTTCCTTTACTACGGAATTACCAGCAGGGATGCCAGGGAAAACCTTGTAAATGCGGACAGCCGTTTAAGGGACACCCAGGCAAGTCTCGATCAGATACGTGAAGAAGTTAACTACCTCTTCCGTGAAGTAAGAAATTTCGAACCCGCCCTTCAGAGTACCCTAAATACATTGGGACTGGATTCCGGCGGGAATAATAGAACATCCCTTTCTTCATCCGGGGATCTTGCCTCCTTCTTCGATATAAGGGAAAGTCCTGTTGGCGTATTAAGAGAAGTTGATGATCTAAGACAGCTTTCAGATTACCTTAGTTCCGCTTCCGGCCCAATTAGGGAAGTTGGGAACATACTCAATACGCACAGTGCCCTTTTAACCGAAATCCCAAGTATTTGGCCGGTTCAGGGAGGACTGGGTCATATAACAATGTATTTTGGACAGAATATCCACCCCATTACCGGTCAGTTTTACATACACAGGGGCATAGATATATCTAATTTCCGTCAGGGAGATCCGATTGTGGCAACTGCCGATGGTCAGGTTGTTTCAGTGGGCTTTACAAATGACTTTGGCAACAATGTGATTATCCGCCACAGGCATGGTTTTTACACACGTTATGCCCATATGCTTTCCATCCGCGTACGTGTCGGACAGCGTGTTCAGCAGGGTGATGTAATCGGCCAAATCGGCAATACCGGTGTTTCCACAGGGCCCCATTTGCATTATGAAGTTCATATCGGATCCGATGTTGTAGACCCCTATAGATATTTAAATATTCGTTCCAGCATGGCTAGAACTCCCCGCTAAGTCCGTGTAATATTAATTCAATGGCTGAAAAAAAAGAAGACTTCTCCATCAATACGATTATTGGCTCGGGAACTTCCGTATCCGGACATATAGAATCTGATGGCTTTACCAGAGTGGATGGCAGTGTTTTAGGCGATGTAAAAGCCAAGGGCAGGGTCATTGTCGGGGAAGCTGCTAGAATGAAAAGCAATGTTAGCGGAACCATGGTGACTGTCGGCGGGGTTGTATTTGGAAATATTTTTGCAAGCGAAAGATTGGTTGTCCTGTCCACCGGGCTTGTAATAGGCGATATTATTACCCGCCGAATTCAGGCTGACGAGGGCTGTTTAATTCATGGAAGGGTAAGCGTATGTCAGACAGACGAGGCCTGGAGAAAGGCATTGTCCGAATACAGGGGCATTTTTAATACCAGGCGGACCTTATAATGGATAAGGTCGATCTTGGAACTTCAGCACTTTTAAATCCTTCCCTATTAACAGGATTAAAGCAGGAAGCCAAGAGCCAAAAAAACAAGAAAGTAAGTACAAACCAAAAAAACCTCTTTTCTGAATTAATGGAAGCTTCATCTTCGGAGCTGGGGCCTTTGGTGAATCTTCCTCCCTCCGAAACAATAATGACAGAGCTAATGGACGCTGTTCACAGCACCGGAAGCGATCTTTTGGATAGGCCTTTTCAGGAAGAGATTATCAAGTATAAAAGAGCAGTAAGAGATTTTGTTAATTACATTGTCAAAAATGGCTATGAATTTGTAAAATCTCAGGGAATAAAAAGAAAGGTTATTATTAACGGCGAGGCTGAATGGAAGGCAACCGTTTATCATCAGGTTAGAATTGTGGATCAAAAACTGGACGAGCTTGCTGCCATGATTTTGTCGGATCAGAGTAATCAACTTATCAGGGTATCCAGAGTAGATGAAATCAAGGGTTTACTGGTAGACTTAACCATAACAGGTATGATAAAAGAAAGTAATGATTGATAAGAACAATTCCGGGGATATTCATTCCGATGATGTATATAACTCCATAGATGATGAACTTTCTCTTGAAGATATTTCCCTTCTTGAAGATCCTTCACAGGAAACCGGAATAGAGGGAACTTCGGTAATAGAGAGCGAAGAACTTTCCGATATAAACCAGAACCTTCCCCTTTATAGACTTCGCCTAATGTATTCCAAGGAAACATTTAACGCTGCCTGGCATCAGGATAATCTTATGCCCGGTGAAAAAGTTCTTGTTAATACTCGTTATGGCAGAGATTTAGCGGAAGTTATCGGCCCCATTTGTAAGAGGGCAGGCCAGTTGGTTCAATCTGTTTCACGCATAGAAAGGTTAGCGACAAAGGAAGATATAAATAGGGCGGAATCCAATAAGGTGCAGGAAAGGGAAGCCTTTAGAATTTGCAGGGATAAAATAGAAGCCCACAAATTGGACATGAAGCTTGTTTCTGTTCATTATCTTCTGGAAGAGGCAAAAATTCTCTTTTTCTTTACAGCGGAAAACCGCGTGGATTTCAGGGAACTAGTAAAAGATCTTGTGAGTATTTTTAAAACAAGAATAGAGCTGCGCCAGATTGGTGTAAGGGATGAATCCCGTGTGCTGGGCGGGCTTGGAGTCTGCGGAAGGGGATTCTGTTGTCATTCGGTTTCCGACAAATTAAAACCCGTTTCGATTAAAATGGCAAAGGATCAGAACCTGTCATTAAATTCAATAAAAATTTCAGGACCATGCGGACGTTTATTGTGCTGTCTGGCCTATGAGCATATTTTTTACGGAGAGCAAAGGCGGCAGCTTCCTCCTGAAGGAAGCAGAATAAGCTGGGACGGAAGCAACTGGAAGGTAATAGAAGTTAATGTGGTCATGGATAAAATCCGCCTTTCCTCAGAAGACGGCCGCATGACCCAATTGCCCGGTTCTTCATTTGAAAAAATTGACGGCCGCTGGACGGTAAAATCTTAATCATGGCTATTATTGGCCTTCTTCTTCATCTTCTTGGCGGTATAGGTCTTTTCCTTTTTGGAATGAAGACCATGAGCGATGGTCTGCAGCAGAGTGCCGGAGAGCGGATGAGGAAGACCCTTAATCTGATGACCGGCAACCGCTTTACCGGAATGATGACAGGTACCGTTGTTACTGCGGTTATTCAGTCTTCTACAGCCGTAACCGTCATGCTAATTACCTTTGTAAATGCCGGGCTTTTAAGCCTTACCCAATCTATTGGTGTTATTTTTGGTGCAAATATCGGCACCACAATGACGGCATGGATAATTTCCATCCTCGGCTTTTCCATTGATATTTCAGCCCTTGCACTGCCGGCTATAGGAATTGGTTTTATATTTTCCGTTTTAAAGTGGAAGTATAGGAGCTTTGGAAATTTCCTCCTTGGCTTTGGCTTTCTTTTTATCGGGCTCGGTTACCTTACCCAGGGAATGCGGAATATTAATATTCTCTTTAACTTTGATGCGATCAGTACATTAAAGAACCTTGGTTTTATTTCAATCCTAATCGGAGCCGGGGCGGGTATTGCAATTACCGTCCTTTTAAATTCATCTTCCGCTGCCACTGCCATAATAATGAGTATGGCGTTTAACGATCTGGTAAGTTATGAAATGGCTGCCGGAATGATCCTTGGCTCCAATGTCGGTACTACTGCCAGCACTGTAATAGCTTCCCTCAGTGCCAGTACCGCGGCAAAGCGGTCCGCTCTTGTCCATGTTTTGTTCAATGCCTTTGGATTCATTTGGGCTCTTCCCCTCCTTGTGCCGCTTTTAAGAATAATTGCCCTTGTCCTTCCCGGAGATCCCTGGATGACACTAAGCGATCAGGGCGGACAATTTATAGAAAACCCTGCCATCACCGTTCATCTTGCAGGGCTGCATACTGTTTACAATTTAGTTAATACCATAATTTTTCTGCCCTTTGTTAATCAGTTTGCCAAACTCGTAAGCTATTTAATTCCGGAGAAAAAATCAGATGAAAATGAGGTTCGTCATTACCGCCTGGAATACAGACAGGGCAGAAGTACGCATAACACTGCCGAATTTAATTTAATCAGGGCGGAAAAAGAAATTCAGGACATGGCCGGAATTGCTTCAAATATGTATAACCTCTTTAGTTCGGCTCTTAACTCCATGCAGGAAAAACCCATATCAAGGGAAGAAATAGATAACCTTATTTCCAAACTCAGGGAAGATGAAAACTATGCCGATGAAATGCGGGAGCAGATTACTGCCTATCTTATGGAATGCAGCCGTGTGCTTCTTGGCACCAGAGCCAAGGGAAGAATTTCCAGACTTTTAAGAATTATTGCCGATCTTGAGGATCTTACAGATGACTGCTACAGTGCCAGCCTTATTTTAAATCAGAGTGTAGAGAGGAACCTCTTTTTTAAGAAAAAGGAAATGACGGCCCTTGTTCCCTATGTGGCTCTGGTTTCGCAGTTTCTGGATTTCCTTGGAAATATTAAACTGGGTCATACCATAACACAGGAGCAGTCTGACTGGGCACTGGAACTGGAAAATAAAATTGACAAGTCCAGAAACAAGCTTCGAAAACTAGGGCGAAAGCGTCTTGAAGCGGGAAAGGATGTAAGAACAGAGCTGCTCTTTATTGATCTTGTCAGGCGCATAGAAAAAATAGGTGACTATTGTTTTAACATTACAGAGGAGTTGGCTAAGTAGCCATGGCTAAGTAATGACAGCCGAAAATTTAAAGTTCCGCATGGACAGGGTCAGAAATAATATGCTTGATAAGGCCGATGTATTTTTTCTTGGGCCTTCCTCCGACCTTTTCTACCTTTGCGGTTATGGAAATAAGGCGGATGAAAGACTCCTCCTCCTTGTTCTACCCAATTTTACTCCCCCCTTTATTCTGGCAAATTTACTTTACAGGGAACAGTTAATAAACCTGTCTTCTTCCAATCTTTTTGATGAATTTATCTTCTGGAAGGACGGAGAGGATCCCTTTATTGTTTTAAAAGCAGAAATGGAAAAAAGGAAAATCCCCACCCATAGGATTGCCGTCGAATCCCGTTTACCTGCTCTTTTTACCATTCCGCTCGCTAAGACATTTCCGTCTTCTGAATTTGTCCTTGGCAATATGCTTACAGAACCTCTGCGTCAATACAAGGACGAAGTAGAGTTACAATTAATCCGCAATGCCTGCCGGCAGTCCGATGCTGCATTGGCAGCACTTTTGGGAGAGGGAGAAGGAGCTTTGGCAACCCCTTTGGGTGTGGGAGAAGCCGTTTATGACGGTAGAGCTTCCTTCTGGCTTGGTAAAACCGAGGCTGAATTTTTTGCCGCCCTTTCTGGAGAATTTTTCAATAGGGGTTTAAAAAATTTTGGTGCAGGGATTGCTGTTGGAGCCAATGCGGCAATTCCCCATCATGGCAGCGGGAAGGATAAAATTGAAAGCGGAAAATGTTTCCTGGTGGATTTTTGGGGAAGCCTGGATTCCTACTTTACCGATTGTACAAGAACCTTTCATTTTGGAAAGCCCGAAAAGGAATTTGAAAAAATCCATGCAATAGTGTTGGAAGCACAGGAGGCTGCTCAGAATGCTGTACAGCCGGGGAATACCCTGGCTGATGTTGATTATGCAGCTCGCTCAATTATAGAAAAAGCCGGTTATGGGGAATTTTTTACCCATAGGACTGGTCATGGCTGCGGGATAGATGTGCATGAGGGAGATTCGGTTAATATGGGTGTTAATGTGCCATTGGAAAGAGGCATGGTTTTTTCTATAGAGCCCGGTATTTATCTTCCAGGGCGTTTTGGGGTCAGAATAGAAAATCTTGTTGCTGTTACAGAAAGTGGATGCGAAATTCTCCATTCCTTTCCCAAAGATCTTATGGTAATATTGTAGAATAATCATTTAATTAAGGAGCTACTATGTCATTTGAATATTCGGTTCAGTTATATTCTGTCAGGGATTCACTTATGCAGGATCCCTATGGTGTCTTGGGCAGGCTCAGGGCAATGGGCTATACAGGTCTTGAAGGTTTTGGCGAATTCACCTTTACCCCCTCCGATGTCAATTACGGCCTTGCGGATATTGGTCTAAAAATTGTGGGTTACCATACATCCTGGGACAAGGTGCAGGAAGACAAATTAAAAGCCACAATTTCCTACTTTAAAAGTATTAACAATAAATATGTAATAATACCCAGCCTTCCGGTGGAGCTGACATCAACCATAGATGACTGGAAAAAAATGGCAGATAAATTCAATGCCCTTTCAAAACTGCTTCAGGGAGAAGGCATGGTACTGGGGTATCATAATCATGAGATTGAATTTAAGGAAATTGGCGGAGAAATACCATTTAATGTTTTCTTTGACAATACAGATCCTTCGATAATTTTGCAGATGGACTGCGGCAATGCCATGCATGGAGGAGCCGATGTAATGGCTCTTATGAAAAAGTATCCCGGGCGATCTGCTTCAGTTCACCTAAAGCCCTATTCAAAAACCGGAGGCTTCTCTCCCGTTATTGGTGAAGATGACATTGACTGGAAGGAATTCCTTCACTGGTGCCGCGACAATGGCGGAACGGAACACTATATCGTAGAGTACGAGGACGAAAAAACCCATCCCCAAATGGTTGGTGTGGATTTATGCATCAAAGCTCTTAAAGAGATGGAAGCATCGGGCAGGATATAACCAGGCATTCATTTTCCGGCTTTCCCCGTTTTCCTGCACCTTGAGCAGCCAATAACATGGACATGAACACGTTTCCCGGGCTTTTCAAAAAGACGGGCGATCAATATGTCTTCTCCGTCCAATATGCTCTTACATACCGGACATGATCTTTCGTTATTACCCTTAAGGCAATAGGGGCAGCCTTTTATGTGCATGAATCTTTCTTCCCCGTTAAACGAAGGAAAAGCTGAGGAGCTGACAGATTCTTCTTTATAGAGTTTGGTATTGCATACAGGGCAGAGCTTGCTTTTTTTCCTTTCTTCATCATCCTGGCTAACTGATGAAGAATTTATCACTCCTGCGCTATTTTGCCCGGGTTTTCCCCCGGAAGATTTTTTCCCTGAACTTTTCCCCAAAAAGGGCAGTCCTCCCCTGAAGAAAATGGTATACCCAAAAATCAGGGCTGCTCCTATTATGCAGTACATTAGAATTTCCAGAAAAGTCTGCACTAAAAATCCTCTTTATTTTATGTTATATTAAACCGTGGCTATATTATATATTATCGGAACGCCTATAGGAAATTTGGGTGATATTAGCTATAGGACTGTGGAAATTTTAAAAAGCTCTGATCTTGTTGCCTGTGAAGATACAAGGCATACCCAAAAGCTCCTGAATCATCTGGGGATTAGGGTTAGGACATTTTCATGCCGTTCCCATAACGAGGAATCCGCTGCTGCGAAAATTATTTCGCTATTGGATGAAGGCAAGACCGTTTCCTATGCCAGCGATGCCGGAACGCCGGGTCTTTCTGATCCCGGATCTGTCCTTGTCAGAATGGCAGCCAAGGCAGGCCATGACATTATCCCCATTCCGGGGCCTTCCGCCTTTGCCGCTCTATTGAGTGTTTCCGGAATCAGCGGAAAAACCGTGATTTTTGAGGGTTTTCTTTCCCCAAAGCCGGGAAGGCGGAAAAAGCGTCTAAAGGAGCTTTTGGATACAAATTTCTCCTTTGTTCTGTACGAATCTCCCTATAGAATTGTTAAGCTTTTTGAAGACCTTTCCGATCTTGATAATGAGCGTTTTGTATGTGTCGGGAGGGAAATGACCAAGGTACATGAAGAGTATTTAAGGGGCAAAATTGGTGAAATTTTGGCAATTTTGCAGAAAAAAGCGGAAAAAAATGAGATTAGAGGAGAATTTTCGGTAATTATATCTGGTAATTATTGAAATTATCAGGTAAAATTAGCTTGTGTGGAAAACTTGGTTTAACTACAGTTAAACTAATGGCTATAATATGCCGATAATTAAGGCAGGTAGGATATGAGTATGACCATCGATAGAATAGGTCCCTTAGACCCAATACAACCCGGAAAAAGGACAGGACGTGCCGACCAAGTCGGTGGACCGCCCAAAGCCGATTCTGTGAACATCTCCTCAGAGGCTCAGGAAAGAGCCGAACTCCTCAGGGTGAAAGAGATGGCTCAGGCTGCTCCGGACATAAGGGCGGACAGGGTAGCAGAACTTAAAGAAAAAATTAATGACCCCTCCTACATCAATGATGCGGTGCTAAACGCCACAGCAGACAGGATAATCGGCGACCTTTTTGGGTAGGGTTATCGAAGGTAAAAACCCGCGATTTTTTGCCTTCATTTCAAAATAAAAATCATCCGGTCTGATCATCTTAAATGGTCAGACCGGTTTTTTTTGGCTGTGCTCCTGCATGAATAATGATTTCTGCTTTTCACTTGACACCCAACGGGTTACACATTAAAATGAATTATGATCCGATCTTTTAAGCATAAGGGTTTGGAACGATTTTTTATTACCGGTACAAGAAAAGGCATAAAGCCTGAACACGCAGAAAAGATTGCACGTATCCTTGATCGTTTGGATGCCAGTACCTCTGTGGTGGATATGAACCTTCCTGGTTATAAGCTACATGAGCTTAAAGGACAAGATGCCGGTATATGGTCGGTTATGGTAAATGCAAATTGGCGTATAACATTTGAATTTATTGGCCAGGATGCGTTTGTGGTAGATTATAGGGATTATCATTAAGGGGATATTTATGAGAAATTTACGAAAGCCGGTTCACCCGGGAAGAGTTTTTTATTTAGATGTACTTGTTCCATTGGAATTAACAGTAACCGATGCATCTGGAATGATGGGGATAACACGTAAAACACTTTCGGAATTAATAAATGAGAGATCTGCATGCACACCACAAATGGCTTTGAGGATTGCCGCTGTTACCGGAACCAGTGCAGAAAGCTGGCTTGCCATGCAGGTAAAACTCGATCTGTGGAAAGCACGTCAGAATGAAACCGGGCACTTAAAGAAATTTCCAAAGATAGCTGTTTAAAGCAGTTGGATCAACGAATTACCGCAACTTAATTTGTTTTCATTCGTGAACATTAGCGCCATTCGTTGATCCTCGGCAAAATAATGTTACTTTACACTTCCCTGTAACATGAGCTTTTCCGGGCTATTCTCCGGATTTTCCTCAATAAACAGGGTGACGTTATTCGCAATTTCCCTTGTTTCCGGAATCCTGTCCTCGATTTCCCTTGCCCTGTTTTCGTTGGATGGATGTGTGCTGAGCCATTCAAAGCCTCCCTCACCATCCAGAGCTGCCATCCTTTCCCAGAAGGAAACTGCTGCCTGCGGATTATACCCGGCTATGCTCATTAGGATGAGCCCGTAATAGTCAGCCTCGTTTTCGTGAGCCCGGCTGAAAGGCAGTATTCCGCCTAACTCAGAGCCAATCCCGTAAGCCGCCATGATAAGAGCCTGTGTTTCTGCGGAGAGATCCAGAGCCGTTGTGCCTATATAAATACCGAGCCTTACAAGTTCCTGAAGCAGGGAGGCACTCATTCTCTGCTGGCCGTGGTTAAGGATGGCATGTGCAATTTCATGCCCCATAATTACGGCCAATCCGTCTTCGTCAAGGGAAAGAGCCAGAATGCCGGTATAGATGACTATTTTGCCCCCTGGCATTACCCAGGCATTAATTTCATCACTTAATATTAGGTGAAATTCCCATTCGTAATCGTCAAGGTAATTTGCATCCCCCTGAAAGGCAAGAAAACTTTCGGCAGCCGCCCTTATCCTGTTTCCCACCCTTTGCACCATTTCCGCTTCAGGTGTTCCTTTGACAATGGTATTCTCACTTATAAACTCTTCATATTGCCGGAAGGAAATAGGAAAAAGTACACTATTGCTTACAAAGGCCATATTGCTCTGCCCTGTAATCGGGTTTCTATTGCATGCGGTAAAAAGTACAGTGAAAATTATAGATAAAATTACAGGAATGAAAAAAAGCTTTTTCAAGAAAAAATTCCTTTTAATAATTCTGCTCTTATGCCCACTCGCACGCTTTCGCTAGTCCAAAAATCTAAAGTCTCCAGGCATATTCAGGTTTGCCAAGCCCCCTAAGATAGTTAGCCGCCTTTTCCGCCTCATCCTCGCAAACATAGGCGCCCTGTGCGCGAATCGGAAAGGGAGTATCATTGCCGGAATACAGCATGTCTCCCTTGCCCAGAAGTTTTTCCGCACCGGAAGAGTCAAGAATAATTCTGCTGTCATTGTTTGCCGGAACCATGAAGGCAATGCGTGCAGGAATATTGCTTTTGATTATCCCCGTAATGACATTCGCAGAAGGCCGCTGTGTGGCAAGGATCATATGAATGCCGACAGCCCGGCTCTTTGCCGCAAGACGCGCAATGACTGCCTCGGTTTCCTTTCCCGAAACTGCCATAAGGTCGGCAAACTCATCGATTACCAATACCCAATAGGGAAGGGGAGAAAGTCCCTTCGCTTCTGCATCCCTGTTATAGGATTTAATATTTCTTGCGGATGCAGCTCCGAGAATTTCATAACGCCTGTCCATTTCCCTTGCACAGTTTTCCAGAGCCCTTAGGGTAGCCCCCGGCTCTGTAATAACCGGTGTTAAGAGGTGGGGAATATCATCGTAGAATTTCAGCTCCACTATTTTTGGATCTATAAAAATCATCCTGCATTGGGCAGGTGAGAGCCTATAAAGCAGGGAAAGGATGATGGAGTTTATGCACACCGATTTTCCCGAACCCGTTGTACCTGCTATAAGGAGATGGGGCATTGATGCAAGGTCGGCTGTAAGGAGTTCTCCCGATATTGTTTTTCCAAGATAAACAGGCAGCTCTTTTGATGCACTTGTGCCCATGCAGCTCTCTATTGTTTTTCTAAAACTTACCAACTCCCTCTTCCTGTTCGGTACCTCAATTCCCACCGCGTTTTTACCGGGTATGGGAGAGAGAATCCTCAGTGTCTTTGCCGCAAGACGAAGGGCAATATTGTTTTCCAGTTCCGTTATCTTTGATAATTTAATTCCGGGAGCAGGGAGTATCTCATACATGGTAACAACCGGCCCTCTTACAATGCCTGTTATTTCCGCCTGAATTTTAAACTCTGCCAATATCCCCGTAATTATTTCCGCCTGCTCGTTGGTTTCTGCACTATAATCTGTTGTATCATCTACGGCCTCGTTCAAAATCCCTTCAATCGGCATTGAATAATTATCCCAGTTTTGTTTTGGGGCAGGAGGGGGAGGCGGCATTCCGGGAACGATTCCGGGAGCCGGCGGCATGGCCGAAGTCGGAGGCATGGCCGAAGCAGCCGAACTTGCCTGCAGGGTCTTCTTTGGGAAAAGCACCATAATTTCCGGAGTTGTGTCCGCCTTCTGCCAGGCAGCCATCCCCTGTTTCCACACCAGTGTATCTGTGGTAATTTTTTGCTGCCCGATTAGCTGTGACATTTCCTTTAGGGTAAAGGGGCCTGCCTGTCTGCCGTCAAGGGCAGCATAAAAAATACGCTGATCTTGTGTCTTATTGGCAGGTGGCTGATTCTGTCTGTTCATCGTGTTCATCATTTGCCGGGTGAGACTGTTATTGGTATATCTCCTTGCCATAAAAATCCTCTATTTTAGTCTGGAGATACCATAGGCAATGAGTGTATAAAGCAGAAGCAGAAAACCCGTAATGATTATATAGGGCTGAATGTTGAATGTTACAATGCAGAAAATAACCTGCTGTATGAGTATTGCCACAAAAAATATCGCCGACAGAATTCTAATGTATAAGGTGGGTCCCTTGCTGTCTTTTATGCTGAAGGAAACCGCGCCTGTAAGTGTAATAAACATTGCAAGTCCTCCGCCAATGGCATTGGCAAGGGGAATATCCGTTTCCGCAGTGTTTACTACAAAAAAGGTATATGCTCCAAGGAGGGCAATCCCCAGAGCAATTAAGAGCGTAACGATGTTTAGTCTCATGCAATTACATCCAGCGGAGGCGGTGCAAGCGCAATAATACGCAGCATTTCCGGCAGATCTTCGGCACGTTTCCAGGCAGGCATTCCCTGATGCCATACAAGGGTATCCTTCGTTATTCTTTTTTCATTTACAAGTCTGATGATTTCCGGCTCTGTAAAGGGGCCTGCCTGTTTGCCTTCCAGTGCCACATAGTAAAGGAAGCTCGGAGGCATGCCCTGACCCTTCATGGATGCCGGCCAGGGCTGCATTGTCTCGGACATGGTCTGGTTCATTGTGCGCATGACCTGACCTGCAACCGCCGCACTCATCCCAAATTCCATCAGTCTGCCCATTGAAAAACCGTTATTGCTTTCCATGTTATCTCCTTTTTGAAATCCTTATCACTGAATTGGAGGCGGCATTCCGGTACCCGGAGGAGGCGGTGCTCCGCCGAAGAGTCCTGAAAGTTCCGGAACCATACCTGCCTGCTGCCAGTCTGCCATACCTGCTCTCCATACCATGCTTTGGGCATTGATCTGCCCTGCCGCCGCCATCTGTGAGAGGGCATTCATATCGAAGGGGCCGTAGTTTTGACCCTCTACCGAAACAGTGTACTGAACGGGGGCTGCTGCTCCCGGCATTGGGGGAGGTGCGCCTGCCGCTCCCGGAGCCGGAGGTGGAGTCCCTGCGCCCGGCATTGGAGGCGGAGTTCCCGCTCCCGGCATACCCGGAGTCTGCGGAGGAAGCCCGGGAGGATTCATGCCCGGCATTTGATTGTTCATCTGGTTAAAGACATTGCCCATCATTCCTGCCATGCCCTGACCAACCGTGCTTCCCATTGCCATTCCTGCCATCATTGCGCCGGGGTTAAAGCCGCCGCCGCCGCCACCACCGCTCATGTCTATGCCGCTTCCGCCCATATTGCCCATGGCTCCGGCAGTTGCCTTAACCATTTCTTCCTGAGCCCTAAGCCTGTGCAGATCCATTGCGCCTAACTCTGTCTGCATTCTCTGTGCATACTGGCCTTCTTCGCGGTTAATTCTCATGGTCTCCGACTGGTTTTCCACCTGGGCGGCGGCCATTGCTGCGTTAGTCTGCATATTGATGGCGTACTGATCCCTCATGCCCTGTGCACCAAGCTCGATCTGGGTTTCCGCCTGTACCTGTGTAAGGCTTGCAACCTTCTGGTATCCGGGGCATTCCTTGTTCAGCTCGATTGCGGCAATATTAAGGTCGGTCATTGTGACCCCGTAAACGTTAAGGAGGTTGGAAGTCAGATCGCCTTCCAGTATTGTCTTAATCTCCCTTCTATATGCTTCTATCTGCGCAAGGGGACGCCCAAGCTTAACCATAATGTCCATCATGGAATTTCTTACGTTATCAATAATGGCATTTTTTACCTGATTGGAAAATTTGCTCATGTCAAAATCCACAAGAGCCTGAAGACTTGCAAAGTGTTTATAGTCAACAATCTTAAAGGTAATCGTTCCGCGGACGGTTACTTCAACCGGGTGATCGGGAAGACGGGGATCGAACATGTTAAAGTAGGGAACCCCGAACTGTACCTGATTTACGCCTGCAAGATTTATAAAGTAGACCTGAGCCGTAAATGGAGAGCCGCCCCCAAATGCCGCACCGACAATGCCGGCAAGGATGGGAAGGTTCGCCGTTTTTATTGTATCGCTGAAATATCCTTCTATATAATCCTGATTTCCTCCGGTGCCGCGGCCTGCATACTGGAATACCGCAACTTCACCCTGCCTTACTGTAAGGCTTGACGAATAGCGGATGGAGTTTTCCCTGTTCGTGCTGCCGGCTTCCTCACCCTCAGGCCGCCATTTGTAAATAAGCCAGTCCCGGTTTTGCTCCGGGCTCATAATCATATCGGCCCATAAGCCGCCCTTGTTTGTTTTGTTTTTTCCGAATAATGCCATATTTCCCTCCTTTAAATTTTACAGAAACATTAAAAGCAATAACAATATAATGGCTGATATTGCAGTCACACCAATGAGCATCAAGATAAAGAGAATGATCGATTTTATCTGATTCTTCTTTTTTTCCTTCGTTATTTTCTGATAAGCTTCTTTCGACCTGTCATGGAATCTTTTGATATGACTCATGGTTTCTGAATCGCCCTGTAAGGCAATGAGAGCCCTGTCTTCCACCTTTTTGCACTTGTTTTCCCAAACCTTTGTCCAGAAATGCGCACTGGAAACTTCGCCCATGCTTTGTTTTTGACCAAGATCGATTACACCTTCGGCTTTGGATGAAGCAAATAAAATAAATTCCAGAATGTCTTCCCTGTTATTGGGTATGACATAATTTTCTATATAACTCTTTTTGACCTTCTCTGACTGTGAGAGTGCAGGTTTGGCAACCGCATTTCTGAAGTTCTTGATGATTGTCACGATTAAAGCTATGGCACCGGCAATCAGCCCGATAAGGATCAAGCCGCCTGCCGCCGAATTCCTGTTATTGGAGCCCGACCTATTATTGCTTGATCTGCTTGTAGATCTGGTTAGACTGGAACCGATCATTGCTCCGGTCGCCCCTGCCATAAATGTGGATCCGGATGATCTGGACGATCCTGTTGATCCTGACTGTTTTGGAACTATATTCTTTTCCTTTGCAATTTTTTCATCCAATACATTGATTTCGGAGGTAAACTCCTTGATAGCATCCGAAACCTTTGATACACCGAGCTCGTGTCCGCATGCATTGCATCTGGATTGAAAGGATTCCACAGGAGAGCCGCATGAAGGGCATTTTTTCACCTGTCCGACTGTTACTGTCCGGGGCTGTGGAGGGGGAGCAGGTTGTGGGGCGCTGCCCGGGGCTCCTGGTGCCACCATCTGGGTGCCGCAGGATGGGCAAAATCTTGCTTCCCTTGCTTCAGTTCCGCAATTTGTACAAAAAGCCATAAAAACCTCGCTTTATTTGGGTATAAGTGTATTGTATATGATTCTTCTATTCAACTATTTTAGATCATCTATTTTAATTGAACAAGATGAATTCTACCAGCAGGGTTTTAATCTCGTAGGGGCGGAATTCCAGACTTAAATTGTTATCACTTGTATGAATCTCCTCTTCTTCTTCTTCCAGCATATTTGTCAGGGCTGCCCGTACAAGATCGTATCTGAAACTTAATGTGATATTTTGATTACCTCCAAGACATTCGTATAGCCTCACAATAATGCAGTTTTCCCTGCCATCCCCCATGCTTTTAGGCTCCGCCATTTTTATGGCTTCGACAATAATATTCTCTCCGAATACCTGCATGAATGAATAATCCTGATTGGACGGAAAAACCATGTCGGCGAATTCCGTTTTTCCAGCAGGCTCCGCCATCGCCGGATGATTCAACTCATAACTATTCTTGATGATGTCGAATCTCGCAGCCGAACCGATAGAATCTATATAGGGTAATAATGAATACTTAAATCGATGATCCCCCATGTCCGCCTCTGAATCCGGGGCTTTCGGGGAGCGAAGAAGGGTAAGGGAGATCCTGCCCCTGTCATTGGCATCATGTCCGTATTTGCAGTCGTTCATAAGTGCAATTCCGCGGCCTTCTTCTTCAAGGCAGATCCATTTATGAGAGGGGAATTCAAAGCGAGCCCTGTCTTGGGGAAGGTTTCTATGTGTGTTCCTTATAAGGTTTCCGTACTGAACATCGCACCGGATCTGTGAGCTTTTTATTGCCGTATCAAAAGAGACCTTTAACAGGCAGTTTTTTTCCTTCCAGTCCACATGAGTGTCAAAATCAATCCTGTTATTTTCCGCATAAAAAACCATGTCCTGTGTTAAGACCGAGGCTGTGCCAATTTTGTACTTCCGCCTTATCTGAAAACAGATTTTTCCTGATGCACTTATGCTGGTAGAAAGCAATTCCCTTTCATCTTTGGCATAACGCTTCCAGTCCTCCTCCATGTCCCAGGCTTCCCACAATAGGGGGAGATCCTGTGCCGTAATAAAAGCATTAAGACAGCCGCCCTCCATGCAGAATTCCCTGTCATAGACCGTGTCGTATAAACTTGTTATTCTTCCAAAGCGATCAAAATTCACTTCATAAAAGGGAGTCTTTAGACTGTTTCCCCTAAAGAAGAATACAGGACTTTCCGGAACATATTCCATCGGAAGAAAGCTTGTCCAGCCAAGTGAGGGAAGGGTAGGACAGAAGATTGCCATTTCCCTGCCGTCAAGATCAATGAATCTTTGAATGGGATAGACCATGTCCAGGTTCGCGCTTTGGTAGGCATCGTCTTCGTCCTCGCTTTCGTCCCCGTCCTCATATACCGGATCGTGGAGGAGATCCACGGCCGCACCATCATTGAAAACCGTGAAGGCCGTTGCATTCCCTGCAAGCTCTGCAGGAAAAATCACCGGATCGTTTCTTTCCCAGGACAGATCGTTAAAGACAATTAATCCCCCGTTAAGATGAACGGCATTGCTCCCATCGCTCTTGCCGGTTTTACCCTCGCCGCCTTCTCCCTCGCCTGAAGAGAGTGCAAAGGTCTTTCTGATGCCGCCAGTCAGATCATTCAAATCTGCTTCTACTTCCCTGTAACTTTCCACGGCTTCAACATTCACCCTGTTTATCGATGAGCCCGGTATTATGTCATGAAACTGATTCGTTAGAATGACCTTCCAATTTTTTAAGAGTCTTTCATGCGGATAGGGGATGCCCTTTTCCATAAAGGCAATCGCCGAAAGAAATTCTGCATTCCTAATTGCAGCTTCCATCTTCCTGTTATATTTTTTGATCAATGCCTGTGTTGTATAAGTGCCGCGGTGCAGCTCCAGGTAGAGTTCACCGCTCCATTCCGGCCAGTCCTTCTCCGGGGCAAATATCTCTTCCATTGCTGCCGAAACTTTTTTCCATCCCGTCTTTGGAGCTCCTTCCAGATTGGCCATCCTCTTTGCCATTTCCAGATCTCCCCGGGTAGTGCCTCCTCCTCCGTCTCCTTCACCGATCGGTTTAATTGCCGAATCATGTAATTCCTTGTGCTGGATATTGTTCCATGTTTCGGCAATATGATCCGGATATGCCCTGCCGTTATAGCCATGCATTCTGGATGTAATAAAATGTGTTTTAATGCCTGTTCCATCAAGACCCTTCCATATAAAGGTGTCATAGGGAAAACGGGTAGTGTCATTCCAGTTTATCTTGCTTGTGATAAAATATTTGATTCCGCATCCGGCAAGGATCTGGGGTAGGGCGGCTGCATAACCGAATACATCCGGCAGCCAGAGCGTGTCTATGCCTGTAGCATTGTCCGGCTCTCCATTTAGATCGCCGCCCAGCGCCTCAGCAAAGGCTCTTTTGCCGATCAGGAACTGCCTAATGAGGGATTCACCCCCTGTAATATTGCAGTCCGCTTCCACCCACATGCCGCCATTGGCATCCCAGTTCCCCTTTGCGTAGGCCTTCTTTACTTCTTCAAAAATTTCCGGGTATTCCCTTTTTACTATTTCCAGTTGGGCACTCTGGGATTGCAAAAATACAAAATCCGGGTATTCCTCCGCAAGGCGGCACATATTAATGTAAGTCCTTGCCGCCTTTCTTTCGGTTTCACCAATATGCCATAGCCAGGCATGATCCAGATGCGCATGGCCGACAAGATGGATCTTGGGGACAGTGGAGCCATTCACCGCTTCCAGAAGGGGTTTAATTTTCGCTCTTGCCTTTAGGGCTTCTTCCTCGAATTTTTCGAACACTGTCCGGTTTTTTTCGACCACTGTCCGAAAATTGTCGTCCGCCGAGCCGGAAAATTCGGACAATGTCCGGTTATTAACAAACGCTGTTCGGTTTTTTTCGACCACTGTCCGATAACTATCCCCCATATCAACCGCATAAGGGAAGTCCATCAAGGCATCGTAAAGACCGCTGATGATCTTCACCTTTCTTAGTGAATTATCATCCAGAGTCTTGGACAGCTCATACAAACAAAGCGCATCGTAATAGAGCCCGTAAACATTTTCCATCCTTTCCAGCAGAGCCGCGTATTCAAATACATTCGGATAATCCTTAATGCTTCGACCCAAAGTCAGCATCACCCTCTCCCCCTGAAAAGGATGCATCCCCGGATAATGATGACCTGCATAGGCTTCAATATGGAGCTCATGTTTTTTTCCGTCTGCTTCTATCTTTAGTTTTTTGTGTCTGGGATTAAAGGCACCGGCAGGTTTGCCGTCAAGAAAGACAAGGGAATCCGCATTGGGAATGATTTTTAAATATAGACCGCCGGATCTGCCTGCTTTGTCTGATGCTCCTGCCGAGGCTGTGGTATCAACCAAAGGCATTTCAAAGCTGGTTCGAAACCATGAACAATGCCAGTCCTTGCCATACTCGAAGGGTAAGCTGATTTTTTCCCAACTGACATTTTCAGGAACCCTTCTATGAGTTTCCACCGTTTCAAAGTATTCAAATTCCAGCAAGGACAACTCTCTATATCTTATCCCCTTAATAAAGGAAAGGATCTGTTCAATTCGTTTTTCCGCCTTGGGTATCAGCATAATATCTCCTTCTGCTTATGCGTATGCATAACTATACACAAATCATACAATATACTGTATCCTTTTTATATGGATATAAATTTTTATTCCCTTGGTGCAGCCGAGGAAGTCACCGGATCAAAACACGTTATAGAGGTGGACGGCAAGTCCTACCTCATAGACTGCGGAGCTTTTCAGGGCAGCCGCGCCGAAGCCGACCGCAAGAACAGGAATTTTGGCATCGAGGCCGACAAAATCGAGGCAGCCATCCTCACTCATGGCCATCTGGATCATTCAGGGCTCTTTCCTCTCCTTGTGAAAAACGGCTATAGGGGGAATATTTATACAACCCCGGCTTCAAGGGACATCGCAAGTCTTATAATGATGGATTCGGCAAACATACAGGCAAGGGATGCACAATACCTTCGCAAGCAGGCGGCAAAGAAGGGAGAGAAATTTACATGGACTCCGCTTTATGACGAAAAGGATGCCATACAGGCGACCTGCCAAATGCTTGGGGTTTCGTATAACAGGCCGATTTTTATTGATGACGGTATTAAACTCGAATTCTTTGACGCCGGTCACATTCTTGGCTCTGCCATGCCCTTTATTACAATTAATAAGGGTGGAAAGGAAGTTCGAATCCTGGCTACAGGGGATCTTGGAAGATGCGGCAAGCCCATAATCCGCGATCCAGACATTCCCCCTGCGCCGGATTATTTAATAGTAGAAAGCACTTATGGAGATCGTCTTCACGAAAAAACCGAAACCGCAATGGACAAGCTTGCTGAAATTACAAAAAGGATAGTGGACAAAAAGGGCAAGATACTCATTCCTGCCTTCGCCATAGAAAGAACTCAAGAGCTGATTTATTATTTTCATCTTATGACAGACGAGGGAATAATTCCGGAGATTCCAATCTATGTTGATTCTCCAATGGCGACAAATGCAACTACGATTTTTCAGGTTCATCCCGAATGTTATGACGAGGAAACCAAGGAAGCATTCATCAAACATCATAAAAATCCCTTCGGATTTAATTCCCTGCATTTTACTACCAGTGTTCAGGATTCCAAAAATTTAAATGATCAAAAGGGACCGATGATAATAATTTCTGCTGACGGCATGTGTGAAGCAGGAAGGATACAGCATCATCTAATGAATAATCTTGGTGATCCGAATACCACGATTTTGATTGTAGGTTATATGGCGGAGAACACCCTTGGCAGACGCATTGTAGAGAAGGCCGAGGAGCTGAAGATTCATGGAATGTGGTTCAAGCGTAAGGCTCAGGTGGAAAAGATAAATGCCTTCAGCGGTCATGCAGATTATTCAGAAACGATTGCCTGGTTAAAGAAGATCGATACTTCACGTTTAAAAAAGATCTTTATGATTCACGGGGAACCAAAGGGAATGTTAACCTTCAAACAACATCTTGCCGATGCCGGTTTCCCGAATGTGGAGATTGTAAAGTACGGAAATGTTTATAGTATGATGGATTAGTTTTACCGAACACTGTTCGAGAGTGCCTCAGTTCCAGGGAACCAAAACAAGCCGGTCAAATTCTTGGCCGTCAAAGAAGACTTCCACCGTCACCCTGTTTCCCGACATGCTGAGCCGTCCGGTAAGCTGATCGATGATTCCCTGACCGACATATTCTACGTCCCTGTAAGTTCTTGTTGCCGAATTATAGTTACTCATGATTATCGTATGGCGGACTCCGTTTCCCGGATTATTCGGATTCGGCCTGCCGCTTGTATAAACAAAGATCATTACAGTATTACTCTGACCGGCAATCAAACTGGATTCCACCTCATTTGTCATGTCAGTATTTCTGTTCAATGTCCACGACTGTACCCAGTAAATTCCGTTGAACTCTGCAGCCTGTCCAAAGGCATTAAAGGCACTTAATAAGCAGCCCGTCAAAACAAGTGATAAAATGATTATTTTTTTCATATTCCCTCCCAGAAACATTGTTTTAGTTTAATTTAATATTTTCAATTTGTCTTCTATTCTTATTCCGTCAATGCCATCGCCGATAACATCCCATCCTTCGGTTTTTTTCCTTGCAAAAAGCTCAACTCTGGACAGATCCCCGAATAATTTGACAATCCTTTCTCTAACTATCGGCGGTTTTACCGAGTGACCTAATCTCGGATGCATAATTATCTGCGGAATGGTTTTGTCCACGGATTTTATATGACCCCTCATGCCAAGTAGGCAGAGTTCCGCATTGGACTTTGTATAACTGCCCATGCCCCTTATCGGCTCTCCGTCCGCCCTC
>Ga0099364_10001346_pt1 | contig 40712 bp, 40 predicted proteins | sample TergutTh196P3_FD_73070 | JGI IMG/M metagenome (GOLD analysis project Ga0099364, IMG submission 73070) | Microcerotermes parvus P3 segment gut microbial communities from Pointe-Noire, Republic of the Congo - Th196 P3 | ecosystem: Host-associated > Arthropoda: Insects > Digestive system > Gut ...
AGTTCTCGTTCTGCTTGCAGGAAGAGTCGGCGGCGATTGAATCGGCGGTCAACACGGTACTGAAAAGCGGTGCAAGAACCCTCGACATTCGGGGTGACAGCACGGTAAACCCGGTCGGCACCTGCGAAATGGGCGAATTGATTCGCAAAGCGATTTAGACAAGGATTTTTATTAAAATCAAGCTACCGCCTCGGCTTTCACCGAGACGGTAGCTTTTTCGTTTTGTAAAAAGTCAAGAGACAATTAACAGGCAGCGCGATTATTCCTCTCCCAAAACATTTCTAACAAGGTTGAGAACCGCTTGTGCAACATCTTGACGAACAATGTGCTCAAGCCAAATATCTCCTCCACCCTTACATGCTTTACATTCTTCTTTCTCCGGCGTGTTTGATGTGCTTGGTCCGTTTTGTTTAGTCATAACACCGCTTCTTATTGCCCATTCCTTTGCTGCTTCCGGATAAACTTTCTTTTCGGGATATTTTTCAGGGGTATAATATCTTAACCAACCATTCACTTTACCTCTAAACCAACCATCAACAAATTCTCTAACCTGTGTTTGAACCGCATTATCGATTGCTCTCTCTATCAATGCCCTGAACGTTGTTTCTTGTACACCTGCCAAATAGCCGGTCATTCTTGACTCGAACCACTCGTCTGCCATAGCGTTGAAGTCCGGTTCTTCTTTCGGAGGACAAATTTCCGGCTTACGTTTATTCCACCAGTTGTCCATAAAAGTTTCCAAAGTCGGAATGTTCCTATTTAACCAGCTACCTATCGCCTCATCTAAGTCCGGTTTATCATCATCGGTGTCGCGTTTATTCCACCAGTTATCCATAAGAGTTTCCAAAGTCGGAACGTTCCTATTTAACCAGTTACCTATTTCGGCATCTAAGCCGGCATTGTTTAGTTTCAGCTTGTCGTCAATCATGCCCTTGATGTGAGGTTCGTGCGGATACAAACAACAACTGTTTTTGCACGTTTCGACGCAAGGCGTTCCGATGCAAGGCGTACCCGTTGAAAATAACTCGGGGTCAACAGCTACGATTGTTACAACATAGTCGTTATAGTCTTCGTCTGTCCAGTCCTCAACTTCAATTTTGTAAACGACTCCCCCTGCTCCGTTAGGGAAATTTATCGGTCGCACTTTAGGTGAATCGGGGCAAAGTCTCAAAGGTTCTCCTGTATTTTCAACCAAAAACTCTACTCTGAGATTTTCCCCGCCTTTGTATGTTGCGAACTCGAACCCCAAGAAACATTCCCCTAAATCACATATTCCGTGTGTTCCTTTTTGCTCGTTCGATGCGTTGGGGATTGTGTTACCGTATTTTTTCTCAAACTTTGCATAGATGTTATCACTATCATCCTTTATAGTGATTTCGCCTTTAGTCGATGTTCTGCAAGTCACCCACATAGCCATGATTTGCCCTTTAGTTATCTCCGTTAATCTAATCGGTTCCATTGTGTTCATTGTTAGTCCCCCTTTAAGTTTTATATTAGTAATTATGGTATTATATCACGCATGTAAATTCTTGTCAACCCTTTTTCGAGAAAATGTTTCAAAATATTTCAAATTACTTCAAAATACTCCAAACTCAAAAAAGTCAACCTCGCCGCAACTTGCGACGAGGTCATGGTCATATACTCTTTAACTCCGAAAATTCCTACGGAATTTTCTCCGCAGGGCGAACAAAGCCCGCCCTTTGGCACTCCGTTATACACCCTTAATTTCAATCAAGCGGAATCAATATACCGGGCATTTCCGCGGGCTGATTGCCCGCTGTGACGAGCGGGGAAACAACAACGTCGGAAAAAACAGCTTCAATAGACGAACCCGGGATTTTAAGCGCGATTGGTTCAAGACTCTTCTTATCAAAGGTTAATTCGTACAACCCCGACTTTGCGGTGATTGTGATGATTTCACCTGCGGAAATCGCTTCCCTTCCCTCGAAACTGATTGCACTCTCGAAAGCCTCTATAAAAGCTTCATACACCCCCGTAGTCTCCGAAGCGTTCTCGTTGAACGAAAACTCCAACCCCTCGAAGGTCGCGGTTGTCTTTCCGTTATCATAGGTGAGCGACATACCTTCCAGGGCATACGGCTCAAAGAGGGTGATTTCCCATTGTTCGGTGTTGGTACGCACGAATAATGCCGTTGCATTGAATTCACCGTATTGTATATCAGCCGTAAATTTATACGATTTGTCGATTTTCAGCTTTTGCGGGTCGATTTTTCCGTCGGCGGAACAAGCGTTCAACAGTAGGCACAGCACCATCACACAAAGAGTAAGGCTGTTTCGGATTTTTCTCATTACAATTTCTCCAATTTCTCGATTTGCAGTAAATATTAAGGAGCAACAAATGTCTTGACATTTGTGCGACTTACTTAATTTGCCGGCTGTAGCGGTTACCCAAAGGGCAAGCCCTCTTGAAACATTTATATTGTCGGAAATGCTATTTATTCCGACATGAGGAAAAAATTTTTTTCACGGCTGTTATTGAAAGTAAGGGTGTAATATCCCCTTGAGGCGGCTCTCTCGCCCGTAGGGCGAGGGGTGCAGGGCTTGCCCTGCGATGTTACCTTACATTGGGCAATATTTCCATGATTTTGCTTTTCAACAATACATATGTTTTCTCATGATAAAGCGGGGGCGATTAACAAGCGGTTTATAACGTTTTCAACGAAGTTTTCCACAGAACCGCCGAGCAAACAAGCAAATTTGTTGAAAACTCTCTCTTTTAAGAACAAGTTTTCAACAGTTTCAACAGTTTTCCACAAAAAAGACCGAGTCTCGCATAAAAATTACAGATTGTAAAAACGTTACCCTGCCAAAGCTTGAATATAAGCGGAAATTTTTCCGATAATACGCACGGTATACTATTTTCGACTATTTTTTGGCTATTTTCCAAAAGGAGGGAAACCAACATGATTAAAGGTGTAAACAAGCTCATCGTAGAAGTCTCAAACCCTGAATCAGAATTTTTCGAAAGGGCGATTTTCTTCGTTAAGCCGCAGAAAAAAGACACTCCGCCGAAAGAACTAAACAAAAGTGCCGACGCGCTCCTGCTTAAACAGGCTCGCTTCGGCACCGGGAAAAACCATCACAAAAAAGGCGTTCCTTTTGGGATTACTTTTGCGGGGGCGGCAGGATTCGGGGCGGCAGTTACCGCGGTTCTGTTAAAAGTCTTGTAGTCATGGAAGCAAGTTCCGTGACTATGCCCGGAAAAACCATGCCTTAAACGCTTCAAAAAGGACTACACGGGAGAACATCAGGAACATGAACGTTAGGCTAAATCCGGAGCGTGGGATTGAAAACTCGCTATAATCGTCGTCGATTCTTCCGGAAGTCCCGCTCTTCTCGTACTTTTCATAAGAAAGCGGAACGTAATCCCCGCTGTCCATCAACTCCTCGATTTGCGCAATGGTCATGATTCTGCTTTCGCTGATTATAACCCCGATTAACTCGTTATCTTGGGTGTAAACCGGCGCGAGGTAGTCCGAGTTGGAGTACCCCGCCTCGCTAAACTGCAAATCGGAAGAAGTATAGTACAGATATCCACCGTCAACGGCGGTGATTTTCGCGCTGTATTCGTAACCGATGATTCCGCCGAATGTATAGGAGTAGATTTTGACAGAATCCCCCACCGAAAATTCGGTCGCCCTTTCGGGGAGTTGCAATTCGCTTCCAAACACTCGATAAATAGCGCAATTGTTGCTCTTAAAAACCCCTATCGGAATAGCCGGGTCGAAAAGCGCGGTATCGTCAGCGTTTCCGCAACGATAGGACGTGATTTCATAAATATCATTGACATAATCCGTAGTGCTGTAAAACGGTGAATAGTTCGCAGACAGCCCGATTGCGAGCCGCTCACCGTTTTCGTCGCTGCCGAAGACCGTCAACAAAGAATAATAACCGGTAATGTACCCTTCTTCGTCATAGTCTCCGATTGCTTTACCATGAGAATAAGGCACGGCAATCGCATTTATGCCCAGGGACAGCGCAATCAATCCGGCGCACAGAGACAAAACCGATTTTTTCAAACTTTTCATAATAATCCCCCTAATATTATATAATTTCATTATTTTCAGTATATCATAAATTGCCATGAATTTCAAGCGTTATTTTTAAATTCCACAGCGTTTGGGAATTATTTACTATGCAGAATTTGTATAAAAGAGCCCCTGCAGACAATACTTTTGAAAGTGGCGAGAGTCTGAAAAGAAAGGGCGAATCACCCCGCATAATCAAGTCGGGATTTATGCGGGAAGGGTGCGCATGGTCATAGATTATGTACTTTAACAAGGTAGAAATCAGCGGTGTAAATACAGCGAATCTAAAAGTTTTGAAAGAAGCCGAGAAAATACGGCTTCTAAAATTAATAAAAGAAAACGGCGATATGCAAGCGCGGGAAGAGCTGATTAACGGGAATCTTCGCCTTGTGTTGAGCGTTATTCAGCGTTTCGCGGGGAGGGGCGAAAACCCCGACGATTTGTTCCAGGTCGGTTGTATCGGATTGATTAAAGCAATAGACAATTTCGATGTAAGCTTGAACGTAAAGTTCAGCACCTACGCAGTCCCGATGATACTGGGTGAAGTTAAACGCTATCTGCGCGACAACAATCAAATCAGGGTATCGCGTTCGTTGCGGGATTTAGCCTATCGCGCCATGCAAGCGAAAGAGAAACTAATCAACGAGAAGCAAGCCGAACCCAGCGTGGATGAAATCGCGAAGGAAATCGATGCCAAACGTGAAGACATCGTACTTGCCCTTGAAGCAATCAGCGAGCCGGTGTCCCTGTACGAACCTGTTTTCTCGGAATCGGGGGATACTATATATGTAATGGACCAACTCGGCGATAATAATGACGATAATAACTGGTTGGACGAAATCGCGCTGAAAGAGGCAATCAATCATCTGGGACAACGCGAGAAAAAAATCCTCAGTCTGAGATTTTTCCAGGGGAAAACTCAAGTAGAAGTCGCACAAGAAATCGGGATTTCACAGGCACAGGTTTCTCGGCTTGAAAAAGGTGCGTTGAACAAGATTAAGCGAAAAATCTAGAAAAACACCCTCCTGTTCGGATGAACAGGAGGGTGACGTGCTTCTTCAAATATGCTTCATACGCACACAATGGAACTTCTCGCCGGTCTCAACCACCTTGCCCGAAACGTTTACAATCGGATAAAGCAGGTTGCGCGGATTCACAAGGAGGACTTGGGCTTCTTTCCCGTCATTCATGATGATTTCTTTACCCTTGAGCTCTTCAATCATACAGTTAATGAATATATTCACGTATTTGATGTCTAATTCGGAATATCCTTCCTGTGCGAACTCATTCAAAATCACAAAAGGCGAATGTGGGTCTTTATACACGCGTTTCGTTACCATTGCATCGTATATATCGGAAATTGCAGTTACCCGCGCAAACTCACTAATCTGAACAGCATCCAGCTTCAGCGGATAACCCGTTCCGTTGACTTTTTCGTGATGTTGAATCACCCCGTCAAGGATAGTCTTGTTTTTGATTCCCGATTTAATCAGCGTTTCCAGCGAAAGCACCGGGTGTTTCTTGATTTCGGCGAATTCTTCTTCGGTCAGTCGGGATGGTTTGTTAAGAATATCACGGTCTACCTTCAGTTTACCGATGTCGTGCAGAAGCCCGATTTCGACCAGTTCGGCTTGGGCGGCAGAATCCAACCGCATCCATTTACCCATCAGCCCGTTCAGGAATGCCACGTTAAGACTATGTGTCAGTAAGTACTCGTCTTCGTCACGGATTCGGCTGATTGTCTGGATAATCATAGCAGGGTCAGACAGATTAACCTGCTCCCTCATTTCTTTCGAGAGGGATTCGCACTGATCCTTATTGACTTTTCCTGTCACTGCCGCCTGTTCGATTACTTTTTCGGTTTCATTACGGAACCCATTGTATTGTTCTATGACTTCGCGCAGCTTTTTCGCATACGGTTCTTCTTTTGCGGGGTCTCCCGCTTTCTGTGACTTCACAAGTTCAGAAATAGGGATTGTGTTGGTAGCACTTTTATCCCAGAACTTTTCCCCGTTACGAATCGCCCGGACTTCACTAAGACTGAACTCCAGAAAAATATCTTTGTCGAAAAGTTCTTCCACCATGTACTTCCACGGAAGATACACCGTCCCCGACGGGAAAAGCACCCGTTGTAATCGTGCGATTAATTCGGGAGTAACCGTGACATTCTCGCACAACATAGAATATTCACCTTGAACGTCCAATTCTTCCGTTCGGATAAGCTTCTTTTGATAGACCGCGGTATCCAAATACAGACCTTTGGGCAACACCCTTAATTTCACCGGAACAAGCTCAAACATAACTTTTCTCCCTGTTTATGAATTTTTACTTCCTACTGATACTGGACAAACCCGATTTTCTTGTACACTTTGCGGAGCGTTTTCCCCGAAATACGGAGCGACTTTTCCGCCGCCGACTTCATACATCCCTCAAGATACGCTTTATCGGCGATTAACCGTTCATACTCAGTTTGAATCGGTGCAAAAGCATCGGCAACCGCTTCCCCGACTGCGATTTTAAAATCACCGTAACCCTTCCCGGCGAACTCACCCTCACAATCGGATATACTTTTACCGCTTACCGCCGAATAAATTGAGAGCAGATTGTTTATACCGGACTTTTCGACATTCCCCTCATCGAAAACAATTTCCGCATCCGAATCTGTGACCGCCCGCTTGAATTTTCGTATAACCTCATCACGGCTGTCGAGTAAACCGACACTTGCCCCGGGATTCTCGTCCGATTTCGACATCTTTTTAGTCGGCTCGGTAAGCGACTTCACTTTAGCTGCCGAGGTCGGAATATACGGTTCAGGCAGGGTAAACGTCTCTGAATAAGCATTATTGAACCGTACCGCAATATCCCGCGATAATTCGAGATGTTGTTTCTGGTCTGCCCCGACCGGAACTAAGTCTGCTTGATACAGAAGAATATCCGCCGCCTGTAAAATCGGATAAGTGAACAGCCCCGCATTTATGTTTTCCTCGTTTTTCGCGCTCTTGTCCTTGAACTGTGTCATACGGCTCAACTCACCGAATTGCGTATAACAAGACAGTGTCCACGCCAATTCGGCATGATGCTGATTATGACTCTGCACGAAAAGCAATGTCTTTTCGACATCAATCCCCAACGCCATAAGAATAGCGTAGGTTTCCTTCGTCTGCGCACGGAGTTTCGCAGGTTCTTGCCGCAGTGTAATAGCATGGAGGTCTACCACACTGTAGATACAGTCGTATTCGTCCTGCATATTAACCCAGTTTTTGAGTGCGCCGAGGTAATTCCCCAAATGCGGAGTGTTAGTCGGCTGAATCCCCGAAAAAATTATTTTTTTTGACATCTTTTTAATGCCCTTGCCTTTCCGAGCCGTAAAAAGCTCACAAATCTCGTCAAGTCACCCTGCTTGACTACAGCTTACCACTTATCCTCTTCTTTATTTTGAGGAATAACCGGCAACATCGCCGAAACCGCAACCTGCAACTGCCTTTCGTTGGGTTCGAAGGTGGTGAGTCTCTGCAAAGCCAATCCCGGTGCGGAAACAATCCGCATAATGATATTACGGTCGTATCTCCCGGCAAGCTTGATGATTTCATAAGAAATCGACACCAACACCGGCAAAAACAGGATTTGCAAGAACGTACGAATCACGTTCGCCAACCCCAACGATACCTCCACCCCGAACAGGCTGTCAACATACCCGACTATGTTAGAGGGACGAATCGGCAGGATTGAATACACCAGTATACTAATCGCCAACACAATGAATATAAAACTCGTCCCGCACCGCGGATGAAACCGCGGGTACTTTTTAACATTCTCTACATCATCGGGATTAAGCTCTTCCCCCGCCTCATACGCAGCGATTGTCTTATGCTCCGCCCCATGATATTCGTAAGTCATACGGATTTCCTTCATAAACGAAACCACCCACATATACCCCACGAACAAAAGAATCCGAATAACCCCCGCAATCAACGAATGGAAGCGTTCCAAATCGGCTTCAACCAAGCCGTTGAGCGTTGAAGCCACCCAGTTCGGAACAAACATGAACAACAATACCGACAATCCGACCCCTAAAACCATCCCGATTATACCGATAAACGTATCGAGTGCCTTCTTATCTTTTGCGGCTTCTTCAACCGCTTCCGATTCATCCGGTATTGTCGTTTCGACTGTTTCAGTCGTTTCAGCCGTTTCAGTTGTTTCGATTTTTTTCTCTTTTTTCTTGTCGTCTTCTTCCTCATCTAAAAAGCCCGACACCTCCATCGAGCGCATCAGATAATTGTAACCGTTTTTCATCTGCAGGACGAAGTTGAACACCCCCCGAACGAACAACGTCTTCTGGTACCACTTGTTAGCGGGGACTTCCTTGACTTCGATATGAATACTGCCGTCTTTCTTGCGGACTGCCATTGCTTCTTTCCCGATACCGCGCATCATCACGCCTTCGAACAATGCCTGACCGCCTATTTTCGACTTATGAGTATCTTTTTTTTCGTTATTGCTCAACACACACCTCTTGAATTTTTTTATAATGGGGGATTCGCTTTAAATCTTCACCAACGGAAACGAGATTCTGACGGTTGTTCCCTTACCGAATTCACTTTTTACAGAAAGATTTCCGCCGTGAAGCGTGACGATTTCGTCGGCAACCGCAAGCCCGATTCCCGAACCCCTGCGATTATTGTTCGCCTTGAAAAATTTATGCTTAACCTTCGGTAAATCCACCCGCTTGATTCCGTGACCGCGGTCAATTACATAAATCGAAATCTGCATTTCATCACTTATGACTTCGATGCGCACCTCCGAACCCTTTTCGGAATACTTGATTGCGTTATCGATTATGTTGAGGAAAACCTGCCGAATCCTGTTCTTGTCGCCGTACACGATATAATCGTGAACCTCACAATCAAACACCAATCGGATTCCCTCACGGTTTGCGCGTTCGGTATAAACGGTAATCGCCTCCGACAACTCCTCGATTATAGCCATATTCGCCTGTTGCAGAGTAAAACCGCCGCTTTGAATCCGCGAAAAATCCAACAACTCTTCCACCATTGAAGTCAAGCGGTCGGTCTCGGAAATTATAACGTTCATACCCTTCTCTGTCGTGGAATCATCACGAAGTTCGAGAACCGTCTCACTCCACCCCTTGATTGCCGTCAAAGGAGTTCGCAATTCGTGCGAGACCGACGAAATGAAGTCATTCTTAAGCGATTCTGAAAGTTCGAGTTCGTCTGCCATTTCGTTGATTACCTTACACAAATCCCCGATTTCATCTTCATTTTTAGTCTGGGTAATCCTCACCGAGAAATCCCCGCCCGCCAACCTTTTCGCGGTATTTCCGATTTGCCGCAACGGCGAAACAATCGAGCGGACGAAATACAATCCCAACAACAACAGTAGGAACAACGTCGCAATGCTCAAAACCGCAACAAACACCGTGAAGGTATAAATCTGCTCATCCACCGCTTCTAAAGAAGCAACCAGTCTAATCGCGGTATAGGTACTCTGACCGTCATTCCCCCCGGTAGAAGCGGGGAGCATAACCGTGACCGCCATATACTTCTCGGACGAGTTTCGCGAGTTGACCGAACTTCTGAAATAGCCCACATAAAGTCCCGTTCCGGCAGAACTCTGCTTCGCCCTGTCAAAATCAGGGATTTCGTAGCTTTCGGGGGAAAAACCACTGGAAGTCAACACGATTTCGCCGTTAGAATCGATTGCCATCAACTCCATCTGGCTTTTCTTGTCGAATTCCTCTATAGAACGGCGGATTTCGTTAGACTCAATCACGCCGAAACTCCCGTGGTAACGCGACAGAACCCCGGAAATAATCGCCGCTTCGGATTGCAACAACTGTTCCACCGCACTGTAATAATACTGCCGCAACATCAAGAACAATCCGATTGACATCAACGCCAGAATCACCGCAACCGCCGCAAAACTGTTGACGAACCATCGCGTTGCAATACTCCTCCGCTTATTGACTGTCGATTTCATTTTCGCCCCATTTATATCCATACCCCCACACCGTCCTTATGTAAGTCGGTTTAGAGGGGTCATCCTCGATTTTCGTCCGCAATCGATGAATATTCACATCAATCACCTTTTCATCACCGTAAAAAGTTTCCCCCCAGATAGAGGTCAATATACTCTTCCTGTCCAGTGCGATTCCGGGATTCCGCATAAAAAACTCAAGAATATGATATTCCACTTGAGTCATATCAATAGCCGTACCGTTTTTAGAAAACGTTCGCTTTTCGAGATTGATTCTAAACGGCCCGGAATCGATTTCCTGCAAAGGTTTCTCGTTGCCGGCAGAGACGGCGGCAGACGAATCCGGTTTGGCGATTTCCACCCTGCGATGAACCGCATCAACCCGCGCAATCAACTCCGACAAAGAAAAAGGCTTAGTCACGTAATCGTCCGCCCCGTTCATAAGACAATTGACTTTATCCATCTCCTGGACTTTAGCCGAAAGCATAATAATGCCGAGCGTTCGGTTCTTCTCCCGCAGAATCTTACAGACCGACGCTCCATCGTTCTCACCGGGCATCATAATGTCGAGCAGGGCAATATCGAAAGGCTCATTAGCCTTCTCTGCCGCCGCAAAAACCTCGAGTGCCTCATCTCCGGTACAAACATCCACCACATCGTACCCGGCACGCTTGAGATTAATTACCACGAACTCCCGAATCGGGACTTCGTCTTCGCATACAAGAATCCGTTTCACATCAAGCGACTCCTTTTCCTACAAAATTTTCAAAGCAAGAATCAATTCCCACGGTTGCAGTGCGTATTCAACTACTTTTACATAATAATCAAACCGCTCATTTTTCGAATCGTTATACAATCCATACCCATCAGGCCGCGGTTCGCCTTTGGGAACAGTGACTATTTTCAACAGTTGAACCCCGTCTTCGCCGACGGCATCGAAATAACTCTCGTGTTTCTCGGCATCGTATTCCCAGAAAACAACCTCTTTCCCGGCAGGATTATCGTTATTGATTGTTACCGTCACTTTTTCCTGCCACTTAATCGGGAAGAAAAGCACGTAATCATTATTAACCGACAAATAGGTGTAATGCCGCTTGACGAATCCCTCCTCTTCGGTAATGGAATACCAAATCGTTGCCCTCGCCTTGTCTGTCGCAACAATTAAATCGGATTCATACCCCGGGAATAACCGATTTCCCGCAACCTCGACCCTGCCGTCATCGTCTATATCCCGCGAATATGCGTGGGCGGTATATTGATTCGGTCTTTTTACGAGGAGTTCGAGACGTTCCTCGCGAACCACCTCATCTTCGGTGAAGACAATGTTACGCGGATTCGTACCGTCGGGATTGTACACTATTATTCCGGTATTGAAGAAACTGTCCGACTGAGAATACTCAAGAAATACCACCGGTTTCCCGTCCGCGACATTTTCGGGGACCGAAAAAAGTCTGCTTTTGGTCGATTTAACGTATTCGAAAGCGTTTGGGTTAGCATCAACCGAATCCACCGTCATGAAATCGCCGTCCTTCCACCCTGCGAAATATGCCGCCGATTGATTTGTTTCCCCGCCGCTCCTGTTAATGCTAATCAGCATACGACTGCCCGAATCGTTGAAGTCACCGACTTCATAGTACATACAAAAGTCCCTGTGATAGACTACATCAGGCTTGCCTTCACCATCGAAAGAAATAACGCAAAGGCTCTTATCATTCTGATTCAAAATCGAATAGCTTATAATGATATTCAATTGGGGCGAATCTCCCAAATCCGAAAACTCAATCTTTTCTATATCGGTTGCGAAAAAAGACTCGGTATTAGTCGGCTCCCACTTCTCTCCGCGTTTTTCGAGAAAAGTGATGAAAACCGTCGGTTCCGACGGCGCGGAAGTCCCCGACTGAGAATAAAACACCATAACCCGTTCCGACGATAAATTCGCCATATTCGAAAAACCCACCGAACCGGAAGAAGTCGGCACATACACAAACGCCGAAAGATACTCCCCGGTTTTCGGATATTTGAGCGTCAACGCAGACCCCATAGAGTTAGTCAAAGCATTGTAAATCTCGGTCTGTTCCCCGGTGAGTTTCGGTGGCGAAATCAAGTCAATAACCGGAACGTTCCAATAACACCCGGTAAGAATCAAAACAAGCGATAACAGAATCGTGACAAGCCGCACTCGCATTATACCTGTCCCTGTAAAGCAGCCTGCCGCCCGGCAGAGCCGGTCGCACCGCTGCTCTTGTTTTGCTTTTACTTTCGTCAAGCAGCCTGCCGCCCGGCAGAGCCGGTCGCACCGCTGCTCTTGTTTTGCTTTACTCCGAACCCTCATACATCTGCTCCTCTTGTTCCTTCTGTGAAATCACGTGAACATCGCCTGTATCGTTGAGTTCTTTAGCAACCTCCACTTCAGAATATGCCGCGCGTGAAGATAATGCGAATAAGAGCCATAACACTCCCCCCCCCTGAAGAAAAAATTGCAGAGTAGGCAATTCAAAGCCGTTGTTGTGGCGCATCAAATCGTGTTGAATTTCACCGTTAATAGAATAATAATGGATTAATCGCGCCACCCCGTCGGAAATAATCAGCAATGCCGACATAAATCCGCTAACTGTAGCGAAAACCGCAGTCCCGCGCGATTCACTCTTAACGATGATTCTGCCGCAACTCAAGAAAAACACGGCAAGGAACAGGAAAGTCACCAAAAAGACCAATCTCGCCGAAAGGTTCAAGATATACGTCCTCTCCATGAATTCAGTGGCGGCGACCCCCGCACAACTCGCCGCAATGAGCAGCATGGCAATCGCAGTAACCGGTGGGAGTTTCCGTCTGACAAGTACGGTGTACGCAACAAAAGTATACGACAACGCCGCGACTATCGGAAGAATCAAATTAAAAACAGGTAAACCGCCCGAAAAAACGTCTTCAAATACTGCGGCAACCGCCAGTCCCGAGAAAAATCCCGCGGCGGCGAAAACAATCGCACCTATAATCGCAACCGCCGAAAAAACACGAATCACTACACCGGGGCGAGTCTCTTCCGGCAAGAACAGCGTTTCGCTTGTTTTAGAAGCCTTTTTCTGTTTGTTTTTCGGCTTTTTCGGTGCAGGTTTGTATTGTGAGCGGATTCCCCGCCCTAATTTCGCGTCGAGCAAAGCCGTAAACAAGAACAAAACCGCCGCCCCCGCCACGAAAAAGTAGTAGGCTTCGTTCAAAAATCCCCCATCATAAGCGAAGAACCCGTCTTCCGTTTTAATCACGGAAGAATACTGCAAATAGCGGACTACCGTACAGGCAATTGCCGCCACAAAGAAAAAAATCGATGTTACGGAAATTCCGGACTTTTTTGACATATAAACTTGTTCTCTCTTTCTATATTGCTTTGTTATTACAAAGTTTGTCATTTCAAATTTTCAGAATTCAAAACATTGGCGCGGTCTTAGTCTGGATTGAATTAATGGTCTTCTTTCCCTCGCTCCTGGAAATCATAAAGATTTTCGTCTTAATCGGCTCGTTCCTATGCTCGATTCCTGCGATTGCCAACGGACTCGGTTCCATATAATCAACAGTTACGGTATACAATTCGCCCACATTCGTAACCGAAGTAATCACCGGGGAATACGAATGAAGCGCGGGCTTTTCCGGGATTGCGTAATTCTTGTTGTCAATGTTGTATCGGAATTCCACCCCTGCGTTAAACACGCTCTTATGCTCAACATTCCCTATTCCGAAAATCGAACGTGCCGCCGACTCAACATCCACCTCCGGAATATAAACAACCCCGATGTCCGACGAATATTTGCTGACATCTTCGGTAAGAATGATTTTCCAGATTGCCGAAGCTATAATGGTCGAAGCCTGCAGGTCATTGACCGAAGCGTAGTCCGGCGGGTCATTGATTACCACCGGCGCAACAAACAGCGCGAACTCATCCTTTAACGCTTTACGTTCACGAATATCCTCAACCTTCCCCGAAACAAACCCGAACGTATTAATCACGCCTATGACCGAAAAAACAATCATAAACGCGGCAATCCCCACGAAAAACCGCTTAACAATCGGCTTATCGGAAAGCGGGGCGAGGGGTTCGGCAACGGTTGACGAGTCTTCTTCCGTCTCCTCGAACTCCTCAAGCTTCTCGACATCTCCCTCAAGGGCTTTCTCCAACGATTCTATGACCGAATCCTTGTTCTTATCTTTTTTCAAAACCTTCGCCTCCTAACCTCTAACCTGTCCGTCACCATTAATCAGATACTTATAAGTCGTGAGCTCCTGCAGACCCATCGGGCCGCGCGCATGAAGTTTCTGGGTCGTAATGCCGATTTCCGCACCCAACCCAAACACAAATCCGTCGGTAAACCTCGTCGAAGCGTTGACGTAAACCGCCGCCGCATCAACCTCATCTTGAAACTTAACGGCATTCGCATAATCGCGGGTGACAATCGCCTCACTGTGTTTAGTACCAAACCGATTAATATGCGCAATCGCCTCATCCAAATTGTTGACTGTTTTAGCGGCAATGACATAATCAAGAAACTCGGTCGCGTAATCTTCATCGGTGGCAACCCCATCGGGAATAATCCGCGCTTTTTGACCCGGCTGACCGACTTCCCAACGTTTTTCGAGTGCTGTATAAAACTCATCGGCGATTTTCGCATGAACAATCACCGTTTCAATCGCGTTACAAACCGAAGGTCTTTGCGTTTTCGCATTATCGACTATATCGAGTGCCATGCCCAAATCCGCCGATTCATCAACGAAAACGTGACAATTACCCTCCCCGGTTTCAATTACCGGAATGGTCGAATTATTAACCACCGCGCTTATAAGTCCGCCGCCGCCCCTCGGAATAAGCACATCGATATACTGCCGAAGTCTCATCATCTCGGATGCGACTTCACGGCTCGTATCTTCCACCAACTGAATCGCATTCTCGTCTACACCGCAGTCCCGCAATGCCGAACGCATGAGCGTAACCAACGCTTTATTGGAATTGATGGCATCGCTTCCCCCGCGAAGAATACACACATTCCCCGATTTTAAGCAGAGCGAAGCTGCATCGACCGTGACATTCGGGCGGGACTCAAAGATAATACCTATTACTCCGAGAGGAACCCTTCTTTTAACTAATTTCAATCCGTTTTGAATTTCTCCCCCGCCTATGACCTCCCCGACAGGGTCAGCCAACGCACGAACCTGCCTAACCCCCTCTGCCATGCCGTCGATTCGTGCATCTGTGAGGGTGAGTCGGTCGATTAACGCCGCCGTCATTCCGTTGGTATGTGCATTTTGAATATCTTTCGCGTTCTCTGCTTTGATTAACTCCCTCTCTTCAAGAAGGCGTTTCGCAATCAGCTCAAGGACTGCATTTTTATCAGCCGCCTTAAGCGAAGCCGTCTGCTTTTCGGCAGATTTCGCATTTATTCCGAGTTGTTGAATATAAGTCATATGATTTCTCCTTTTTAGAGATGCCCTTTTGTGGTAAAAACAGTACAAACCGCTTTTCCCTCGAACAAGTCGTATAGAATTTCCGGGTTCTCCCCCTTGATTATAACGGTGTCAATCCCGTCTTCCAGTGCGAGGGTTGCCGCCTCTAACTTTGTCACCATACCGCCTTTTGACATCGCCGAACCTTTCTCACTCGATGCCGCAATCATCTCATGCGTAATCTTAGTGACTAACGGAAGCAGCTTCGCGTCTTCGTAAGTAGCGGGATTTTTATCATACAGACCGTCCACGTCGGTAAGAATCACCAGCAAATCCGCCGAGCAGAGTTTTGCGGCAATCGCCGAAAGGGTATCGTTTTCATCGAAATCAAGCTGCTCAAGCGAAACGCTGTCGTTAGCGTTAATAATTGGTACGACATTCCACGAGAGCAGGGTGTTCAGCGTATTCGTGACGTTCTGTCTGCGTTCGGAGTTTGCAATCACGTCCCTGGTCATAAGAATCTGCGCCGCCAATCGGTCGTGTTTACCGAATTCCCGCTTATAAATATCCATAAGGTCACTCTGCCCGATTGCCGCGAAAGCCTGTTTCTCCGCCATGGTAACATCGATGGCAAACTCTGTCGATTTCGGGAAATGCCCCCGCCCCACCGCGACCGCGCCCGATGTCACAAAAACGATTTCTTTGCCGGAATTTTTCAAGTCCGAAAACACGTGTATAAGGGATTCAACCTTTCGTAAATTGAGATTCCCCGTAGGATGCGTAATCGTCGAAGTACCGACTTTTATTACGATTCTTTTTTTTAAACTTAAATCAATCATACTTCCCGCTCCGTCAAGCGACCTGCTCGACGGCGAAGCCGCCGACCCGCCGCTCTTGTTTTGCTTAAATCAATCATAAACACCAGTATACCATATAATAGTGACTTCTGTCAAGTACTTGTAAAATTCGAACAAGCAATGGTCAGAACTCTTGTTCGGCCCTCTTTGCCGCCGCATAAATCGAAACGTAGCTGTCGTACCGCCCCTGCGATATTCCTCCCGTTTCCCCGGACTCTACCGCCGCACAAATCACGCAACCTTCTTCCCCGTTATGCGTACAGCCCCCGAACTTACACTTCCCCAAAAACGGTGCAAATTCCCGAAAATGCAGTGCGACTTCACAAGCGGGAATGTCGGAATATGCCGTAACATCCACCGTAGAAAATCCCGGTGTGTCGGCAATATACCCCCCATTTTCAAGAAATCGAAACTCCACTGTGCGGGTGGTATGCTTCCCCCTGCCTAATTTTTTTGAGATTTCGGCGGTCGGCAACTCCAACCCGGGAATAAGCCGATTAATCAAGCTGGTCTTCCCCACCCCGGTATTCCCGATTAAAGCCGACGTTTTCCCGCAGAGGAACTCGGTCAAGCGCGAAATCTCGTAATTGAAAAAGCAAGCAAAGCCCGCCGATTGATAAACATCAATCAGCAGGGCTTTTTTGGGTTCAACCAGGTCGGTTTTCGAGAAGACCAAAACACTTTCAATCCCTTTACAATCGAAGATAACCGTCATTCTGTCGATTATAAGCGGGTTCGGTTTAGGCTCACATGCCGAAACTACTATAACCGCACAATCAAGATTAGCCAAAGGCGGACGAACAAGCAAGTTCTTCCTCTCGTGAATCTCACTGATGATATACTCATTCCCGTCGGTATCAAGAGTTACGAAATCACCCGCACAAGGACTGATTTTCTTGAGACGGAACAAACCCTTCGCTTTACAGATGAGGGTGTTGCCGTTGTCGCATTTAACGGTGTAATTTCCCGCAACCGACGAAATGATTCTGCCAAAGAGTAGGCTTTGCTCGCCCTGCGGAGGAAATTCCGCAGGAATTTTCGGAGTTGAATTGCCAAAGGGCGGGCTTTGCTCGCCCTGCGGAGGAAATTCCGCAGGAATTTTCGGAGTTAAAGAATCCATCACCATCCGGGCTGTGGAGCGGGTTCGGCGGTGGTAGCGGCAGAAGTAGCCGCCGCACTCGGATTCAGCTTATACAGCACGTCTCCGTGGGTATTCGCAGTGACCCTCACCGGTTCTTCCGGCCCGAAATCTATTTCCTGCTCACTGTAAAGTGCGTCTGCAACCCCGGGATTCCGCGGATTGTGCAAATAGAGTGAATACGGTTGAAGTCCCGCATCCTCAAACTCGATTGTTATCGTTCCCCCCGCACTGATTCGTCTGGTCTCGCTCTTTATGAGCGCGTCATCTTTATACAATTTGAACACATAATCGCCGAGGAAACTTTCCGGGGTATCGGCAGGAACCGCAAAAGAAATGTGGAAAGTCCGATAAACCACGGCGGGCGGCCCTGTTCCTATGGTAATTTCAACAACGAAATCATTCGGCACTATTTTATCTTTAGGCTCATTCTGGGCTATGACTTTGCCCTTCTGTTCCTCACTGCTCTCTTCGTAAACGATTTTCGGAACCAATCTATAATCGCCGGCAAGCTGCCGCGCCGAATATTCCGACAGATTCAGAAAATCGGGGATTTTTGTTTCGTGAACTATAATTTCCGAACCTATACTCACATAAATAATCACCCTATCATTACGAGAAAGCCTGTCGCCTGCGTTTTTATCACTCTTAACATAGTGGGCCTCAGGGATTTCATCATTCCAAATTTGACGCTTATCAACATGAAGCCCCATAGATTCAAGTCTCTCAACTACGAAATCAGCCGTCAACAGTGTACCGTCGTCGAAGTCCGGGAAGATAATCACCTCTTCCCCGCTGCTGACCTGAACCCTCACCTGGGTGTTAGGCTTAACCGAAGCCCCCGCACGGATTTCCTGGTCTATGATTTCATTCAGCGGAACATCGGCGGAAGGTACCTGTTCGGGTATAAGCTGAAGAAAATCATACTTAGTCTTGGCTTCTTCGTAATTCATTCTGCGCAAATCCGGCATGGTATGGTTCTGGCTGAAAAGTCCGCCTTCACCGCCGATTACCCCGCCGAAAAGCAAAGCCACCACCACCGCCGCAACAATAATCACCGCCGATGCTACCGCAAACAGAATCGGTAACAACGGTGACGCTCTCTCAATGACTTCATCATCATCGTAATCATCGTCGTCATCTTCGTACAATGAAGTGTCAACGGCGAGCGGTTCGGGTTTAGACGGCGGGGCAACCGGATTCCCCGCCCTGTCGAGGTGTTTCGGTTCACCGTCCGGTGTGGAATACTTATATTCGAAAACAATGTTAGGATTCTTCTCGATTTCCTGTAAATCACCCAGCATTTCCCCGGCGGTCTGATAACGTCTGACCGGTTCTTTCTGCATTGCGCGCAGGGTGATTTCCTCCAACCCTTCGGGAATGGAAGAATTAATCAAGGACGGTCTTTTCGGTTCTTTATTCGTGTGCATCAAAGCGATTGCCAACGCATCATTTCCGTCGAACGGCTTGATTCCCGTAAGCATTTCATACAACATCACCCCCACAGAGTAGAGGTCGCTCTTCTCGTCGGTGATTCCCCCGCGTGCTTGTTCGGGACTGATATAATGCACCGAACCGATTGCTTTTTCCGAGGCGGTCTTGTCAATCTCACGATTAAACCGCGCAATCCCGAAGTCCATGACTTTAATCGTGCCGTCCTGCAACAACATGATGTTCTGGGACTTTATATCACGATGAACAATCCCCCGGTCGTGCGCGTGCTGCAACGCCTTGAGAATCTGGTTGACGTACTTCAACGCTTCTCTCCATTTAAGGACACCTTGCCGCTCAATATACTCAATCAAGGTTATACCGTCAATGTATTCCATCACGATAAACTGCACGCTTTCGGTGAAGCCCACATCGAAAATTTTCACGATGTTCCGGTGCGAAAGCAACGCAATCGCTTTAGACTCGTTACGGAATCTCCGCAAAAACTCCTCCGACTCTGCCAGTTCGTTCTTAAGAATTTTCACGGCAACGATTTTTTCTTCGACCGTATCTTCGGCTTTGTAAATCTCAGCCATTCCGCCCGAACCGATGTGTTCGAGCAGTTGGTATCTCCCGTCCAACTTAATACCGATGTAGTTTTCCATAGCTATACTCCCTTCACGCGCCTAAAGCACGACTAAAGCAACCGTAATATTATCTCGCCCGTCTTTTACAAGTCCGTAGTCGATTAGCAAATCACAGGCCTTATTTTTAGGATTATTCACGATGATTTCGGCGATTTCCGCATCGCTCCCGTAAGAGTGGAGTCCATCGGAACAAAGCAAAAGTATACTCCCCGCAGACAGCTCAATCTCGAAATAATCGGGTGTTATAATGTGTTCCGCACCGATTGCCTTGGTAATCGCGTTTCTCCCCGGGTGATAACGGCTCTCTTCCTCGGTGATTTCCCCGTCTTCGATAAGCGTTCTCACGTAGGTGTGGTCTTTCGTAATCTGCTGAATATTGTCGTCGAAAATATGATAAGCACGGCTGTCCCCGACATTCACGATATAAGCCGTATCGCTATGTACGATAGCGGCGACACAAGTCGTACCCATTCCGTACTTGTTTTTATCGCTCGAAGCTTCATCATACACCATAGAATTCGCAGCACTGACCGCACTGACCATAAGATTGCGAATCATGTTGCGATTAACCCCGTCTTCGTCGGTCTGACACTCGCGGAATCCCCGCTTAAACCGCTCACTCACAGCCTCAACCGTCAACTGGCTCGCGCGGCTTCCTGCGTTTTCGCCGCCCATTCCGTCACAGAGCACGACTGCACAGGTACGCTCACCGAGTAAATCCGTCCAAACCCGGTCTTGATTCTCCGGGCGTTTGTTCCCTATATCGGTTTTTGAATAGTAAAGCATAGATTCTTTAATCCTTCAACATAGTTTATAGTTATTTAAATTTAGATACGTATTAATTCTCCGCCCTCAGCTGACCGCAAGCAGCCGAAATATCGCCGCCCATAGTCCTGCGAATCGTGGCGTTCACACCGGATTTCACCAGAACATCTGCAAAAATCCTCGCGTTGCCGCTTTTCTTGAACGGGGTTTCGTTGACCTCATTCACCGGGATTAGATTCACATGGAAAGAACCCCGCGGCATTTTCTTGAGCAGTAACCCGGCGAGTCTCCCGGCATGGATTTCACTATCGTTTACCCCGCTAATCAGTGCGTATTCGAAGCTGATTCGCCTGGAAGTCGCCGTGAAATACCCTCGACAAGACTCCAGCAACCGCTCAATCCCGAATCTGCGATTAATCGGCATAATTTCCGAACGCTCTTCATCGCTCGCCGCATGAAGCGATACCGAAAGTGTCACCCCTAACTTCAACCCCGCCAACTCATCGATTTTGTCTGCCAACCCACAAGTCGAAAGTGATACCCGCCGCAGACTCATCCCATGGGCAGAGCGCAACAACTCTAAAAACTTGAGCGTGGCGGAAAAGTTATCAAGCGGCTCACCGATTCCCATAATCACGATGCTGTCCACGGTGTTCCCGTCACGAAGCGTTTCGTACAACTGCAACAACATCTCCGAAGGGGTGAGATTGCGCCCGAACCCTGCAACGGTCGAAGCACAGAACCGACATCCCATTCTGCAACCCGCCTGACTCGAAACACAGAGACTGTTTCTGTCACGATGGCGCATAAGCACCGTCTCAATTCGATTGCCGTCTTGAAGCTCATACAGATATTTTACTGTATCCCGCCTGTTTGATTCAAGTCTTTTTTGAATTTTCAGCAAATTTATATAAAATTTGTCCCCGAAAACCGCCCGCATTTGTGCAGAAATGTTAGTCATCTCATCGAATTGTGTTGCTTTTTTTAAGTGCAACCACTCGAAAACCTGTTTCGCACGAAACTTCTGAATCCCCGACAACTCTGTTTCCCGCTCAAGTTCATGCAGTTCTAACGACAATACGTCGATTTTCTTGTTTTTTTCGATTTGCGAATTCATTCTCGCACCGTTCTTTCCAGCAAAGCCATAAAGAATCCGTCGCCGCCGTCCTCACTCGGAATAACCGTTCGCTTTTCGACCAACCTGAACCCGCCGCACAACTCATGAAGAAAATCGTCAATCACCTCATCGTTTTCTCTGCGACTGAGCGTGCAGGTGGAATACATCAAGAACCCGCCATCTTTAACGTAACGGCTTCCGGTTAACAGAATCCGTAACTGGATTTCGGGCAACCCCTCAAAGTCAGACTCCGGTTTGTACTTGATTTCGGGTTTGCGACGGATAACCCCCAATCCCGAACACGGAACATCACACAAAACCCGGTCAGCTTTCGGGAAATCGGGATTGAAAACTTTAGCATCGTTCACATGAGTCTCGATTATGCTCAAGCCCAATTTCTTTGCCCCGTTTTCGACTAAGTTTAATTTCTTTCTGTTAATATCACATGAAATTATACGCCCTGTATTCGCCATTAACCCCGCAACCGTGAAACTCTTCCCGCCGGGTGCCGCGCATAAATCTATGACTGTCTCGCCGGGTTGCGGCGCGAAGAGTTCGCACGCCTGCCGACTCGAAAGGTCTTGAACATACCCGTCCGTCTCAAATCTCGGCGGTTTAAGCAAGCTCGTCCGCAGAATTTGCAGGGTTTCTTCCGACCCGTATTCACGCATCCACTTTTGAACCAGCCAATCCGGTGACGAATACTTCAGCGACAGATTTTCTTCTGCTTCCTTATTAAGGAAGTCCCGCTCCGCCCTCAAAAAGTTTCGTAAAACTGCATTCACGAACCCGCGTGAACGTTTCGGGGCGAGATTCACCGACTCATTCACTGCCGCCGACTGCGGCACACCTTCCATAAACAGAATCTGATACAACGCCATTCTAATCAGAATCCGAACGTGCAAATCGGGTTTCGTCGAGGCAAACTTGTCTATTACATAATCCAACGTTATTTGCCTTTCGATTACACCGTAAAACAGAGCTGTAATGAATTTCTTTTCATTGGGTTTAAAGTCTGTACTTTTATACAGAACGTCTAACACTATCGACGAGTACGCGCCTTTTTCCATACGCAGGAGCAATTCGAACACAGATTTACGTGTATTGATTTTACAGTCCGACATGGATTTATCGCCGTTTCATCATCGAAAGTAGCCGCAACAACTGCACAAGGGAAGCCAACAATGCCGCGAAGTAGGTGAATGCCGCCGCGGTAAGCGTCTTCCGTGCGCCGGAGATTTCTTTACCTACGAGATAGCCCTTCGACGAAATGGTGTTCATGGCGCGTCTGCTTGCATCGATTTCGAGGGGGAGTGTCACCAATTGAAACACGAACACAAACGCATACAATATGATTGCCATCCAGGCTAACTCCATTTTTTCGAGCCATATACCGATGAGCAACAAGAAAATCCAGATTCGCGAACCGAAGTTCACTACCGGGAATATAGCGTGACGGATTTTAATCGGTGCGTACCCGACCGCATGCTGAATAGCATGACCGACTTCGTGTGCGGCAACGCCGATTGCCCCTACCGTGTCTTTATCGTGAACCGATTCCGACAGGGCGACAACCTGACTCCGCGGGTCGTAATGGTCGGTGAGATTTCCGGACTGTTTGATAATCTGCACATGATGCAATCCGTTATCGTTGAGCATTTCCCGCGCAATTTCGGCGGCGGTTCGCCCCCCTTGGGTTCGAACTTTGTTGTATTTGCTGAACGTCATCCTCACTATGAGGGAAGCCAACATCGCCAACAACATCGCACCGATTGCCAGCAAATACCACATCTCATCGGATATGTGCTGCTCTACTGCGCCTTGGGACTCAAGTCCCGCGTTCAAAACATTGGTTATAAGCATGATTTTCCTCCTTTAAAATCTTTAAAGCCTTTCAAAAATTCTGTAGCGGACATTCGTTTACCGCCTTCGGGTTGGATTTCGGTGAGGATTATCGTCTCTTCACCGTTTTTACCGCATTTCAGCGGAATTCCCGCCTGCTCATAAGCTTCACCCGCCACCGCACGATAGATTTTCAGCCGCTTCCCGCTTTCTCCCCAAAAAGTGAACGCACAAGGCGAATCGGCGAGACCGCGAATGAAATCACACAATTTCTTTGCCGAATGCGAACAATCGAGCCGACACTCATCTTTTTTAAACATTGCCGCATAGGTGGAATCATCGTGATTCTGCTTTATCGGCAAAAGCGTTTCAATCCCATCGAGTGCGCGTACAATCAATCCCCCTCCGACCTTCGCCAAAACGTCATGTAACTGTGAAGCGTTCATATCGGGCGAAATCTCGACCTTTTCGCTCAACAGCATATCTCCGGTATCGATTCCGCTGTCCATCTGTATGATGGTAATCCCGGATTCACTCTCCCCCGACATAATGCACCGATTAATGGGTGCCGCCCCCCTGTACTTCGGCAGAAGAGACGCATGAACGTTCAAACAGCCGTATTTCGGAAAGTCAAGCACGCTTTGCGGAAGAATCATCCCGTATGCCACGACTACGATACAGTCGGGGTTATGTTCACGAAGGATTCGCAAGACTTCTTCTTCGTTTTCTCCTCTCAATGAAGTCGGTTGATACACCGGGATTCGGTGTTGGTTCGCGACTTCTTTCACCGGCGAAAACGTGATTTTCTTACCCCGATTTCTGGGTTTATCTATGCGGGTGAAGACCGCGGTAACTTCATGTGCGGAATCCAGCAGACTCTCCAACGTGGAGACTGCGAAATCGGGCGTTCCCATAAAAACTACTTTCATGTTTGTTTTCGAATGGGGGAGAATCCCCCAAACCCCCTTTTTGAAATGGGGGAAAATCCCCCAAACCCCCTCATCTGCGCTTTTTCTTGCGCTTACGATTTCTCTGGCGTTTTGCTTTTTCGAGTTCTTCCTCGTCCTCGACCCGTTCATCACCTATATCGGTGAAAAGAATCCCGTTCAAATGGTCGATTTCGTGACAAATCGTTATAGCAAACACACCATCTGCATCTATGTTGAATTCTTTCCCATGGCGATTCCATGCCCGGACCCGAATTTGCTCGGGTCGTTCTACGTACCACCATTCTCCCGGCGAAGAAAGGCACCCCTCGACTTCGCGCTGTTTCCCTTTCATAGATGTTATGAGCGGGTTAATGAACTCAATCATCTCATCATCGTTTTCAATCACGATTACTCGTCTTAGTATTCCCACTTGGGGAGCGGCTAACCCAACCCCGCCGAATTTATCCATCGTCTGCTGCATATCATCGAGCAGAACCCATAACTTATCGTCAAAAACGGTAACTTCACGGCTTTTCTTCCGCAAAGTATCCTCCTCGATTGTTACCACACGTCTTAACGCCATTTCTTACGAATCATCCCTTCGCTTTTCATTTTTCACCGATAACACCGATAATCCAATACATTATACCACAACTTAAAAAGAAATTCAAGAATTATTTTGTCCGTATAATAATATAATGTTCTTGTCAAGATTATGCGAATGTAAGCGGAGGTTACTCTCATGGGCAGAAGGTCAAAGCCGCCGGTACAACGGCGATTCAGGGTATACATAGCTTCGGTGGCGGCAGGCGCGATTTCGTCGGTGACGGCGTTGGTGCTTTTCGCGCTGTTGTCGTTCTTGCTGAAACTTCCGGTCGGGTACAGCGGATTCTTCTCGCTGCTCGCTTTCGGAATAGGCTGTCTCGTAGCGGGCTTCTCGGCGGGAATGTTGAAACGTCAAGGCGGTCTCGCCTCGGGAATTGCGGCGGCGTTGCTGTTTACGCTTCCGGTCGCGCTGATTGGTTTCGTTTTAGGGGGATTGTCAATCACCGCCGGCGAATTAAACCTAACCGGAAAAATCATAGTCGCGGTTCTCGGCGGTGCAGTCGGCGGCGTTCTGGGGGTGAACAAAAACGGCGGCTTCAAGTAAGTCTGATGATTTTTCAAAATTTCCCTTGACGTACTCTTACTAAATGTTGTATACTGGTAAGGACGAGCTTTGCTCGCCCTGCGGAAGAAATTCAGCGTGAATTTCCGGAGTTAAAAGAATACCAAAGGACGAGCTTTGCTCGTCCTGCGGAGGAAATTCAGCATGAATTTCGGAGTTAAAAGAATACCAAAGGGCGAGCTTTGCTCGTCCTGCGGAGGAAATTCAGCATGAATTTCCGGAGTTAAAAGAGTATACGAGGTGGTTTCTATGAGGTCAGAGTGGGAAGGGTTTATCGACGGCAGATGGAGCGGTGAGGTTGATGTACGCGGTTTTATTCAACGAAACTATGCCCCTTATGAAGGTGACGAGGGGTTTTTGAGCGATGTTTCCGAGAAAACCAAAGCATTATGGGAGAAAGTCCTGATTTTAATGCGGGAAGAAAACGAAAAAGTCGTACTGGATGCCGAAGACAAAATCCCGTCCGGTATTACTTCACACGCGCCGGGATATGTAGCGCAAGAACTGGAAGAAATCGTGGGGCTTCAGACGGACAAGCCTTTCAAACGCGGAATCATGCCCAACGGCGGACTCCGTGTCGTAAAGCGGGCATTGGAATCCTATGGGTTTGAACTCGACAAAAAAACAGAAAAGATTTTCGCCGAATACAGGAAGACCCACAACGACGGCGTGTTCGATGCTTACACCGAAGAAGTCCTCAAGGCGCGGCGTTCGGGGATTATCACCGGTCTGCCCGATGCTTACGGTAGAGGGAGAATCATCGGTGACTATCGGCGGGTTGCCCTTTACGGAACAGATTTGCTGATTGCCTTCCGCAAGCAAGACTTGAAAACACTGGAAGTCCCGGATATGCTGTCGGACGTAATCCGTGACCGTGAAGAACTTTCCGAGGGAATCCGCGCATTAAAAGAACTTGCCGCTATGGCGGCGACTTACGGGTTTGACGTTTCGCGACCTGCCGCCAACGCAAAAGAAGCGATTCAGTGGACTTATTTCGGCTACCTCGCCGCCGCAAAAGAACAAGATGGTGCCGCCATGTCACTGGGGAGGGTCACGACCTTCCTCGACATCTATATTGAGAGGGATTTGGAGCGAGGAATAATCACCGAATCGCAAGCGCAGGAATACATGGACCATTTCTGCATGAAACTGCGCATGATTCGCTTTTTGCGTACGCCCGATTATAATGAGCTGTTCTCGGGAGACCCGACCTGGGTTACAGAATCAATCGGGGGGATGGGAACAGACGGTCGCACGCTCGTAACCAAGAACAGTTTCCGTATGCTTCACACGCTTCGGACGTTGGGGCCCGCCCCCGAGCCGAACATGACGGTACTGTGGTCGGTGAACCTGCCGATAAACTTCAAGCATTTCTGTACCGCGACTTCGATTGAGACCAGCAGTATTCAATACGAGAACGATGACCTTATGCGTCGCTACTGGGGTGACGATTATTCGATTGCCTGCTGCGTCTCGGCAATGAAGACCGGTAAACAAATGCAGTTCTTCGGTGCGCGGGCAAACCTCGCTAAAGCGTTGCTTTATGCAATTAACGGCGGGCGGGACGAAATCAGCGGAGAGCAAATCGCGCCGGAGTTCGCGCCGATTTCTTCCGAATACCTCAACTATGATGAAGTCATGCGAAAGTTTGAACAGATTCTTGAGTGGCTGTCGAGATTATATGTCAATGCCCTGAACATCATTCATTATATGCACGATAAATATTGTTTCGAGCGATTGCAAATGGCATTGCACGACAAAGAAATCGTCCGAACCCTCGCCTGCGGAATCGCCGGATTGTCGGTGGTCGCCGATTCGCTTTCGGCTATTAAGCACAGTCGTGTGAAAATCATACGCAACGAACAAGGTCTGGCAGTGGACTATCAAGTCGAGGGTGAATACCCGTGTTTCGGCAATCACGATGACTCGGTTGACGAAATCGCACGGGATGTGCAGAAGACTTTCATGCAGAAACTCGAAAAGCATAAGACCTATCGTAACGCAATCGCGACCCTTTCGGTGCTGACCATTACCTCCAACGTAGTCTACGGGAAGAAAACGGGTTCAACCCCCGACGGAAGAAAAGCGGGTGAGGCGTTCGCCCCTGGCGCGAACCCCATGCACGGCCGCGACAAGAAAGGCGCGCTCGCTTCCTTGTGTTCTGTTGCGAAACTGCCTTACGAATATGCTAAAGACGGAATTTCCTACACTTTCTCGATTATTCCCAAGGCATTGGGAAAAGACAAGGAAGAGCGAATCAAGAACCTGGCTTTCATCATAGATGCGTACTTCTATGATAACGGTCATCACATTAACGTGAACGTCTTCGACAGGGAAACGCTGATGGATGCCATGGAACATCCCGAATTATACCCGCAATTAACAATCCGTGTTTCGGGCTATGCGGTGAACTTCGTGAAACTCACAAAAGAACAGCAACTGGATGTGTTGAATAGGACGTTCCATGAAAAGTTTTGATACAAACAATGCGGAGAAAAATGGTATAATCCACTCAATCGAGACCTGCGGAACGGTTGACGGGCCGGGGCTTCGCTATGTTGCTTTTTTTCAAGGATGTCCGTTGCGCTGTAAGTACTGCCATAATCCCGACACCTGGGACTTCAAAGGCGGAACCCCCATGTCTGTATCGGAATTGGCGGAAGATGTCTTGAAATACAGTTCCTATATAAACTTCAGCGGCGGCGGATTCACCGCATCCGGCGGAGAACCGCTGTTGCAAGCCGAATTTATATCCCGGTTATTCAAAACGCTGAAGTCAAAAGGGATTCATACGGCAATCGATACAAGCGGGGCGCGATTCCCGGGCGAAAAAGACGTGGAATCCCTGTTACAGTCTACCGATTTGGTTTTGCTGGACATTAAATCAATCACCCCCAAAAAGTATCGTGAAGTAACCGGGCTGGATATCCGTGCGACCTTGGCGTTCGCCGAAGATTTGAGCGCGAAGGGGATTCCCGCATGGATTCGCTATGTAATCGTACCGGAGCTTACCGACAGCGAAGAAGAGGCGAAATCCCTCTGCAAATATCTGTGCGGACTGAACAACATCAAAAAAGTAGAATTACTGCCGTTCCACAAAATGGGCGAACACAAGTGGGAAGCGTTAAATCGCGCATATACACTGAAAGAAACCCCGCCCCCTTCACCCGACACAATGGAAAAGCTTCACGGCATTTTTGCACAATATCGGCTGCCTGTCTGATTCTAAATCAACCGCTTTCACATATACTGTTATAACTGCCAAAGGGCGGGCTTTACCTGCCCTGCGGAGAAAATTCGGTACGAATTTTCGGAGTTAAACTGCCAAAGGGCGGGCTTTGCCTGCCCTGCGGAGAAAATTCGGTACGAATTTTCGGAGTTAAACTGCCAAAGGGCGGGCTTTGCCTGCCCTGCGGAGAAAATTCGGTACGAATTTTCGGAGTTAAAAAAGTATATTACATAGAAAGAGGTTGATTTGTTATGTGTGCAATAGCAGGATTTTGCAGTTATAAGGTTGATTTCAAGGACAATGCCGACCGCTGGAATTCCGTCTTGAGGGAAATGCGTGAGACGGTGTTTCGGCGCGGACCGGATGGTTCGGGTGAGTTTCTTCAAAGCCATATAGGGCTTTCCCATGCCCGCCTCGCAATCCGCGACATCGCCGGGGGAATCCAACCCATGACAAGGGGGAACTGTACAATCGTCTACAACGGGGAAATCTATAATGCCAACGAACTGAGACAAGGGTTAGAATCTCATGGGTTCCGCTTCGAAACATCGGGCGATACAGAGGTGATTTTAAACGGATTCATTCATTACGGTGCAGATTTCGTCAAACGTCTGAACGGGATTTTTGCCTTCGTGATTTGGAACGGTGAGGAAGTCACCCTCTTCCGTGACCGATTAGGGGTGAAGCCGCTTTTCTACACCATCAAAGACGGTATACTCGTGTTCGGCTCGGAACTGAAGGCGTTATTCGCTCACCCGGAAATAACACCGAGAATCACGATAAACGCCTTTCGTGAGATTTTCGGGGTCGGGCCGGCACGTACCCCCGGTTGCGGAGTGTTTGACGGTGTTCACGAGTTACTCCCCGGGCATTATGCTGTTTTCACGAGGGGGGACGGATTAAAAACGGTAAGATACTGGAATCTTGAAAGCCGTCCTTACGAATCCGACTGTGAAGAAACCACCGAAGAAGTCCGTCTGCTCTTAACCGATGCGATTGAACGTCAGTTAGAGTCCGATGTTCCGGTCTGCAGTCTCCTGTCCGGGGGGGTGGATTCCGGTATTGTGACCGCAGTGGCATCGAAATTCCTCGAAAGAAACGGAAAAGTCCTCAACACCTTCTCATTTGACTTCACGGGGAACGACCTGCATTTCACCTCGAACGAGTTTCAGCCTGAACGTGACCGACCCTACGTTGAAAAAATGCTCGCGCGGTATAACCTCAACCATACCTATCTGGAATGTGCCGAGAAAGACCTGTTCGAGTTGCTGTTTACCTCAACCGACGCGAAAGACCTGCCGGGAATGGCAGATATCGATGCTTCACTCTTGTATTTCTGCAAGGAAGTGAGCAAGCACAACAAGGTCACGCTTACCGGGGAATGTGCCGATGAAATATTCGGCGGGTATCCGTGGTTCTACCGCGAAGAACTGCTCCATGCCGAGACTTTCCCGTGGTCGCGGGACTTAGACACCCGAAAAATGCTGTTATCACCGGACTTTGTGAAGGAACTGAATCTCGACGAATACGTCAGCGAACGTTACGAGAACTCGCTGAACCAAGTCCCGCGATTACCGGGGGAATCGGGATTGGATGCCCGCCGCAGAGAAATCACCTACCTGAACATACAGTGGTTTATGCAAACCCTGTTGATTCGCATGGACAGGGCGAGTATGTACTGCGGATTAGAAGCACGCGTACCCTTCGCCGACCATAGGGTGGTGGAATTACTCTGGAATGTTCCGTGGGCGCAAAAGTATAAAAACGGGACTGTTAAGGGATTATTGCGGGATGCGTTCCGTGAAATGCTTCCGCGGGAAATCATGGAAAGAAAGAAAAGCCCTTATCCCAAAACCTACAATCCCGATTACACGAAACTCTTGAGCCGTCGCCTGCTCGAAATAACCGGGGATTCTTCATCTCCGCTTCTCCCGCTGATAGACGTTGACAAGACCCGCGCGTTCGCACAGTCACCGCAGGAATACGGAAAACCCTGGTTCGGGCAGTTGATGGCAGGCCCGCAACTCATGGCGTATCTAATCCAGGTCGATTATTGGCTGAGGAAATTCAAGCATTGAAGCGCGACTTATATAACAATAAAAAAATCCCCTTTTGCGGGGATTTTTTTGGAATTTTTCGGTTGCCCTCAACATAGAATTAATCAAGACTGACAAGGAGGAGGTTAATTAATGATTCAGCTTAATCAGTTACAGGACGAGCTTATTCAAATCACCGAACTGCTGCAAAAACAAGAACAACTCTTCGACCTTGTTGAAGACGACGATTTAATCGAAGCAATCATCTACGAACAAAAAGCACTGTACTCACGGTTCAGTTACTTAATCAAGAAAGCGCGGGAAGAATCTCTTAACATGAGCTTTATCGACAGGAAATACCTTGAACGTACGGAGGTCTGAAAGTGACGTTAATAGCTGTTGCCGTTATCGCGGTAATTTTATTCGCATTGTTTTTGAAAATCCATTCAAGGCACAAAGAACCGTCTAAAGCGGCGTTAGCCAATATGTTCCTCGGTGTATTGAGCCTAATCTTCGTCGCACCGTTAGTGTCGGCTTCGGTAAACTTCTGTACCGTATTCACCTCGTTGACTTTAGGTCTCCCCGGCACTACACTCGTCGCGATTATGAGCCTGATTTAAGGGCTACTCCCGAAACGTTTTATTTGCCGAATATCATTTCCGTAGAATTTCAGGATTTTCATGCTGACAAAGCGTGAAACCAACCTCTCACCGTACCGCTCCTTCAGTTCTTCCATAGAAAGGTTGGTGCTTATCACGGTGGGATTGCCGTAATTCATGCGGGAATTGATTAGGTTGTAGAAGACCGACGCATAGAACGAACTCGTGAATTCGGTACCTATATCGTCAAGAACCAACAACTCGGCAGACTGGAGAGAATCCATCGTGTTGCCTTTCTCCCTGCCGAAATGCTCATCTTCCACCTTACGGAAAAAATCCAACGCAGAACCGTATATCGCATTGTAGCCTTGTTCGAGGACTTTGCCGGCAATCGCCAACGAAAGATGGGTCTTGCCGAGACCGGTTCTCCCGGTTAAGAGCAATCCGAATCCGGGCAGATGAAAATTCTCGGCGTAATTCTTGCAGTAGTCGAAGTTATGCCGCATGACCTCTCGTGCCGGAAGGGATTCACCTTCATTCAGCTTATAGATTTCGGGATACAATTCAACCTCAAAGGTCTCGAACCCGGTAAGTACCAACGGCGACGTTGAGTTAATCCCTTTAGCCGCAAGCCGCCGAACCGCATTCCTGTAGCACTCACAACGGGAACTGTCCGCAATCCCGGTGTCACGGCAGATTTCACAGGTGTAGATGGATTCGAGATAATTAGGGGGATAGCCCGCACTCATCAAAAGCTCCTTGATTCGTGCGGATGCGGCAACATTCTCGGCTTGAATCATGTCAATCCGCTCTTTTTGCACGTCGCTGTTCTTCCGCTCAAGAATCAATTGCGCAAGTTTCGCCCCGGTCGAAGCCATGATTTCGCGGAGTTGTTTATATTCCGCGAACCGCTGTGAGATTTCCAGACGGCGAAGCTCAAGCTGTTTTGCGTTAGCCTGTCTCCTTTGTTTGATTTCATCTTCTGCCTGAACATAGTATTTCACATCGAAAGCCACTGCTTAACCACCCCTTTCTTACTTAATTCCGTATTCTTCCATGATTTGCCTGTCCAGTGCGTCCAAATCGAATGAAGTAACCGCTTCGGCTTTTTTGAGCGGTTTATACTTCGTCTTTTTTGAATCCACACCGTTAATATTCCAATCGCTGAGGACTTTGTCCATATAAGTGTACTGCAACTTGCCGGTTTTCTCAAGTGCGACTTGATAGGCTTTATAGACCACTTCCACCGGGAACTTGAACTCAAACAGCCATTTCTCGACGAGTTTTCGACGTGCATCGGGAATCGCCTTGACTTCAAACAATTCAAGCAACTCCCTCTCGGCAGAATCGTATTTTTTCAAGTAGCGGATTCTCTCATCGGCTTTCTCGATTGAATCCACACCATCTTCCAGCCAAATCCTCGCTATTTTCTTTATGTAAGCCGGCGCACTCTTCTCGATTGAAAAACAGTACTCCATAAGCATAAGCAGAACCTCCGGCTTCATTCCGTGTTCTTCTATGATGACCACTAACATCTTCTGCTCATAATGATGCAAAACCCTGCCGTACAGTTGTTCACAGCGTTGGAACAGATACTCAACTAATGCGTTCTCTTTGAGCGTTTTAGCGATTTCCGTCGGCGTGAACTCATGCTCCCGCTCAATCAGCACGAGTTTTTCGTTCTGATTCGGCGATTTTTTTATTTCTTTTGATTTTTCGTTTATTTCTTTGTTTATTTCCTCGTTTAAAGCGACAGACGGATTCTCCCCGAATAATCCTCGTTGCCCCCAGAATTCAAACCCGGAAATGACATTATCGGGTGCGACCCCTGTAGCGCGGGAAATCTCCCCCGTTGACAGGGATTCCCCCGAATGTCGCAGACAGTACAGCAGGATTTTCAACTGTTCGCCGGTTGCGATTTTTATATGTTCATCTATAATCGAATCAGGAACAGCGAAGACCCCCGCGAAAATTCCTACATTAATATTGTAATCCATGAATCCCTCGTTTTACAGCAGCGTTTTTGAGCGTTTTTAAGAAAGTGAAGTCCTTTAAAATGCCCTCACGGAACTAATCCGTAAGGGCATTTATAAACGAATATACTTTATTAGAATAACCTTCCTTCATGTATAATCAACGCAAGCTGTCGCGCTTGCGATTCAGCGGTATCCGATGATTTGCTAATCACTCGAATACACTAGTGCTGTGCGTTTATACATATTCAGAATACAATTCATAATGAACAGAGCATTTTAATCGGTAAAAGTACCGCACTTGTATCCGTTCAAGCCTCTCAAGAAACCCAACTCCGTCTCCCATCTGCTTGAAAACGCCATACCACATTTACCCGGTCCATCGGCTGAACGTATTCCAAATACGTATAACCGACACAGTTTGATTGAGTCCTTCGTCCATTGGAATCGCCGCCTTTCCGGTTTGTATTTACCGAAAGCAGAATCGGTCTGCTTAATCGGCATTTTTCGGATTCTCGCGTATTATTTTCAGAGTTTCTTCTTAACAAGTTTTTTTCGCAACTCGTTTTTTGTAACTCTCTTTTCGCACCCGCCTACCATGCTGAAAACAGTATTGGTTTTCCTTCCACTGATTACCATCAGTCGGAATCCCGGTCTGATTGCAAAAACGTTCGGCAGAGTTTACTGAATCCGATTTTCCTACGGTTTTTCTTCCGTGATTACATCTTACCATATTTTCTCGACGTTGTCAAGGGTTTTTTCAAAACTTTTTCCCGAAATATTGCACAAAAATAAGCGGCTGTTTTTGTGCAATATGCCCAAAAAATCAACATATTGAGAAAATCAGGGAAAAATAACTATTTATAATTTCCGTATTGACTTTTTGCCGATTATCGTTTATACTGTACTTATTATGTTCAAACTAAAAAATAAGGAAAGTGAATTACAAGCATGAACAACAACGAAAAAGCCGCATTAAATACCGATGAGGAAGCCGTGGAAATCGTAGACCTGGACGGAGAGCCGTTCGTAATCATAGGAGAATTAGAGCATGAGGGGGAAGTCTACCTCGCGTTAATCTCGCATGAAGATTACGAAAAAGAAGACGAGAACGAAGAAGATGACATTGAGTTCGTTATATTGAAGGAAGTCGAGGAAGAAGATGGTGAGTTAGCACTGGAAACCGTTGACGATGATGAACTGTACGAAGAGCTCGGCAACGGATTCCTGGAATTGTTCGCAGGTTCACCGGAAGACGAATAGATTTCAATAAACAGACTGCTTCGCGCGTTTAAGTATGGTTCAATATATCCAACACATTGAACTTGGGATTTCTACTCTGTCGGCGGATTGCAGACCTCCCGCGTTGTCTTAAGGCAACGTGGAAGAAGGGAGCGCGAAACCGCAGGTGATTTTACCCACCCTGCCAAAGTGCGGGTTTATATGGCATACCCCGTCGAAGCGGTTATCAAACAAGAGCGGATTTTCATCCGCTCTTGTTTATGTGACTTTTCTGGATAAAAATTTTTTAGAAAACAATTGACAAAAAATATTAAACATGGTATAATCATTATCAGCCAAATCAATAATACGGTGATGTGCGTGGCTTCACGCAAGCGAAACCGCCGAGAGGTGCTTCTCTCGGCGGTTTCTTTTCGGGCTAATCGTCGCGCTTATCTCTGCCTAGCCGCTTACCTTTTTCTTATGAAACAACTCCCTCATACCGACAAGAACCAGCAACCCCGCGAACAGCTTACGGAGCAGGTCTTCATCGAGTGATTTCATCAGAAACACACCGACCGCCGCCCCGCCGATTCCCGCAATGCAAATCACCGGAATAATCGACTTTTCAATCAGCCCGTTCTTCAAGTGAATAAACGATGAAAGCAAAGCAATCGGCAGGAAAAACAGCAGATTGATTCCCCCTGCCGCCGATTGTTCGATTCCCTTAAAAAAACTCAAATATATTATGAGGATGAATCCGCCGCCCAACCCCATAGAAGCGGTTAATCCCGCCAGAAACCCCGCAATATGACTCACAAACTCCACCCCCGTCAATTTTTTACGACATAAACATTTTTGCGGCTGAAATCAGTATAATTATCCCAAAAATCCGTCGTAAGAGCGTGTTGTTGATTTTCTTCAGAATAAGCGAACCGAGAACCGCACCCGCCAATCCTGCCGGAATGAACCCCAACGCAGTCGAAACCTGCAATTTCCCGCTGAGTGCGTACATCACGGTCGAGACCAGGGACAGAAAAAAAATCAACACCACCGACGTTGCGTGACACCGCTTCTGTTCCAACCCACAGCGTTCAAGCAACGGAACGGCAACAACGCCCCCTCCCGAACCGAAAAGTCCGTTAAGAAGCCCTGCTGTTATTCCTGTTAAAAGTTTGAATTTCGTACTTATTTTAGCCTTCATACGGCTAGTATTAGCTGAAACGTTGAATTTAATTCTCTTCTTGAGAAATGCCTTCTTGAGGAGAACCCCGGCTAAACACCAGTTTGAGCAAAATCGGTGTGACAAGCGTTGTGGTTATCACCACAAGAATCACGCTCGAGAACAACTCACTATCCATCAATCCCACCGCGACCCCTTTAGCCGCGACTATTATAGCGACTTCCCCGCGTGAAACCATGCCCACCCCTATCTGAAAAGACTCCCTCTTCGGGATTTTGCACAATAGCGCACCTACTCCGCACCCGACCAACTTGGTTATAATCGCCACAGCGAGCAACAGTACCGCAAACAGAATCACGCTCGAATCCAACCCGTCGAAGGTTGTCATAAGCCCGATACTCACAAAGAAAATCGGCGAAAAGAACATATACGAAAGCACCGAATTCTGCTCCTCAATATACTTTTCGGCATCGTTGTTACATAACGCCAACCCCGCAAAGAACGCACCTATAATCTCGGCGACCCCGAAACGTTCGGCAACATATGAGAGGAAAAAGCAAAACGCCAATGCCAAAACGGGAATTCTATGTTTAGTTCCGAATTTAGCATTCAAAAATTTGATGAGTGCGTTCATACCGATTCCGCACAGGAGAGAAAACACGAAAAAGCCAAATATCTTCAGCAAAGTCACACCGATTAAAGCCGCTTGGGTTGACCCGCCTTCCGCACCCGAACCGCCGAGTCCCATTATCGATGAGAGAATCACCAGTCCCAGAATATCGTCTATGACCGCCGCCCCCATGATTGTCGAACCGACCCTTGTGTTCAGTTTCCCCATCTCGCGGAGGGTTTCGACGGTGATACTCACCGAAGTCGCGGTTAAAATCACACCCATAAAAATGCTTTTCATGGTATCCTGACCGAAACAGCTCGCCAGCACATATCCGCCGCCAAGCGGAACCAGAACGCCTATAACCGCAACTATGAGCGAGGGTTTCAGTGCTTTGCGGATTCGGCTCAAGTCGGTTTCCAGTCCGGCGGTGAACATAAGAAGCACAACCCCAACCTGTGCAAGTGTTTCAATCACTTCATACGGTTGGATTATATCCAACACGGCAGGGCCTAACAGAATCCCGGCAAGCAACATCCCCACCACCTGCGGAAGGTGAATCCGCCTGGTGAACAAGCCGAGAATCTTTGTTATGGTCAAGATTAATGCGAAATCTAATAAAAAATCATAGTTCATGTTAAATGAGAAACCTTATATAGTTTGGATTAATCTGAATTTTCAAGAGCCGGAAGAGCTGACTTTTCCAAAAAATAAAAAACCATAGACAAATTATCTCCGGTAGTCTGCCTATACTTCAAATTATAAACGAATGTTTTTGTAAAATCCTCGTCAACATATATGGGTGCATGAAAATTATTCATTTCAAGGTTGCTTGATATTCTCCCCAACGAAACAACAAGTGCGAAAAGCTCATTTATGTTTTTGGAAAATTCCGGCTTATTAAGATACTTCTCATCTCTAACCTTTATAGGACGTAATTTAGCAAACCAATAACAAAGATACCCGCCGATTTTATGACAATCAATGCGCTGTATATCCTGGAAAGCATGAATCCGCCTCACATCACGAAAATATCGCCCAACAACATCTCGCAGTGTATAAACATCCATTGTATAATCATTTTTAATATCAATTTCGAAAATATCAGCGAATTTCTTGTATTCTTCAAGAAGGAGTTTCAAAGTTGACCACAGCTTTCTTTTGGAAGCTGCATTTTCTTTGGCTAACCCCCCGACAGCAATATCACCCAATTCATCGGTGTTAAGTTCAAAAACTTTTTCCATTACCTGTAAAAACTCCTTAACACGTCTGCGTTATCATTCATAACCTTTGCAATTCCGCGACTCCAACTTTCATAGTCGGTTTCGAGACTTTGGTTATGAAGGGTTTCATTCAAACTCTCTCTAACTTTAGGATTGTTTTCCAATTCTTCTGAAAACGCAAGCATCTCTTCAAGTGCTAATCTGTTTCTTTCTTTAACATCCATATCTGAACGCCCTTTCTGTATAGTGCAATGATTCCTGTAGTATATCATACTTTAAATTAAATTACAAGCATTTTTTAATTTTTTAAAAAGTTTATTAAAATCTGTGATTTTTGAAAAAACTCCCTCACTTCAACACCTCAAATCGAAGCCGACCGATTCGCCGACCCTCCATACTCATCACCGTAACGCGAAACGTCTCATTTTCGACGGTTTCGCCTTCTTCCGGGATTTTCCCGAACAACTCGAACGCCCACCCGGCAACGGTATTACTGTCGGAATCAATCTCGATACTCTCCACATCGGAATAAACCTGGAACGCTCGGTTAAAATCAGTTATGGTGAGTTCGCCCGCAACCTCAAAGGTAGTCTCCCCCGTGAATTTGACCGGCTGGGTCTCTTCGTCGCTTTCGTCCCAGATTTCGCCTACTAATTCCTCCAGAATATCCTCCAATGTAACGATTCCCTCGGTACCGCCATGCTGGTCGAGTACCACGGCAAGGTGCGACTTACGACTCTGGAGCAGTTTTAACGCCTGCGGAAGTTTAGTCAAAGCCGAAATTTTCGGCAAAGTACACATAATGTCACTGATTTGCAAATCCGCACCGCTAATCAGCGAACGCATGAAGTCCTTGTGAGAAATCACCCCGCATATTTTATCGGGGGTTTTATCGTAAACCGGAAGTCGCGAATACCCCGACTCTAAAAAAACGTCCCGCACTTTCTCGATTGTATCGCTCAAAGCGACCGCTGTCAGAGACACCCGCGGCGTAAGGATTTTCTCCACCGCAGTCTCGTCGAATTCCAACGCCGAACGCACCAACGAACTCTCGTGCTCTTCAAGGACTCCCTCGTCCTCGATTTCATCGATAATCTGCATGAGCTCTTCCTCGGTAACACTGAACTCCTTGTTCTTATTGCAAAAGAGTTTCACCGTTGCCCGCTGAAGCAACAACAACACCGCCGAAATCGGCAGCATGAAGACCATCAACACGTTCAAAACCCCCGCAACACCGAGGATAAACGTTTCGGAGTGTTCACGCGCCAACGACTTGGGCAAAATCTCCCCGAAAATCAGCACAACCAATGTAAGCGAAACCGTGGAAATCGCCATGGCATAGCCACTCAAACTCTCCGGCAGGGAAGTAATCGCCAACACCGTCGCAATCGAAGCCGCGGCAAGATTTACGATATTATTCCCGATTAGCAGGGTTGTCAAGGCACGGTCATACTTCAAGAGAAGTTTCAAAGCCTTTTTCGCAGAAGAAGAACCGTTTTCCGCACGGTGCTTCAACCGAATACGATTCGCCCCCGTCAACGCAGTCTCACTAGCCGAGAAAAAAGCCGACAGGGTAATCAAGATTATTATGAGCATTATTCGAGTAATCAAGCGTTCTCCTTCTTAATCAACAACTTAATCGCTTCAATCGCGCATTTGATTGCCCTCTCGGAACTCTTGCAGACTTTATCCGACATTCCCGCTTTTGAACGTTCTACATTCCATAAAGCAGTCAAAACCGCCCCCGCCCGAACGTTCCGCACCAACGAAACAGCGAACAGCGTCGCCGCTTCCATTTCGGAAGCGAGACAGCCGGACTTCACATAGGCATCCCACCGATTGGTCAAATATGGGGCAACCGGCATACTTTCGGGGGCGATTTCACCGTAGAATGAATCCTTACTCTGAGCCACCCCTACATGAAAACGGTTGCCGTCTTCATCGGTAGAAAGTATTTTCGCCGCCTCTGCAATCGCAGAAGTGACTTCAAAATCCGCAACCGCAGGATAATCGGGGGTGAGGTATTCGCCGCTCGTCCCGTCTCCGCGGATTGCCGCCGAAACCACCACCAAATCCCCGCCCGTTACCTTAAGGTTCATGCCGCCGGAAGTCCCCACCCGAATAAAGGTGTGACAACCGCACTTGATTAACTCTTCAACGGCGATTGCCGCCGACGGGCCGCCGATTCCCGTGGAGGTCACGCTCACGGGGACACCGTCCAGACTCCCGGTGTAAGTAACGTACTCGCGATTGGTCGCGATATGCCGCGGCTCGTCCAAAAGTGCCGCGATTTTGCTGACTCTGCCCGGGTCTCCGGGGAGAATCACGTACTTGCCGAGCTGTTCGGCGGTAGTATGAAGATGGTACTGAAAGTTCGGGTCGAGTAAAGCCATGTATTCTTACCTCTTTTTATTAGATTTTTTGGATTTTTTTGGCGAATTATTTTTAGTCTTCGCTTTAGATTTTTCTTTCGGGTTATTAGCTTTGCCGGTTTTGCCGTAATACGTCCCGCCTAAAATCGAAGGGGCGGGGGCTTCTTTTGACTTCTTCTTTTCAAAACGCTTTATACGGATTTCGCTCATGTTCGCAAAAACAGCGATTAGCACCACCGTCACGGTTTGCAACAGCAACGGAAGATACAGCCAAGCTATGTCGTTGACTGCGTAATCGATAAGCGAAAAGTGCATGACCAGCAAGGCGACGAATCCCGCCCCCCCCAGTCCTGCGGCTACCTTATGGATTTTCAGCATCACAAGGAAGCATGGGGCTATGAATCCCGCAACCGAAGTCACCAGCCACATCACCGGGATATAGACCGGTACCCCTAACTCGGCAAAGTCACCGAAGGGGTCGGAAAGTATCGTCAACGGGGTGAAAATCCCCGACAACAAGCCCCAAATCGCTGTTATGAACAGCATCGCAATCTTAAGAATTAAAATAGTTTTCTTCATTATGCGTAGATTATATCATAGTTTTTACAAAAATGCAATGCTTTGCCCGAAATGTAACGGATTTATTTCAACCGAAAGCCAAATCAAGCGATTCAAAACAAAATATTACAAAGTGTTTACAATTTAATTACAATGTCTTTATACCTGTTGACACGACAAAAAAACTGTGGTATCATGCTTATCAGAGAGGCGGGAAACCGCTTATCAAAACAAAAACAAATCAATTTATTTTTGAAACCCGCCAATAAAAGTCAACCCCTTTTTGAAAAATAATTAAAAATTTTTTTCAAACTAAAAACAGGCACAGGAAAGCGAGGCGGT
>Ga0099364_10001347_pt1 | contig 40692 bp, 24 predicted proteins | sample TergutTh196P3_FD_73070 | JGI IMG/M metagenome (GOLD analysis project Ga0099364, IMG submission 73070) | Microcerotermes parvus P3 segment gut microbial communities from Pointe-Noire, Republic of the Congo - Th196 P3 | ecosystem: Host-associated > Arthropoda: Insects > Digestive system > Gut ...
CTTGCGCGGTTGATAGTAAAGTAGCACCGGTCATCCACCAGCTTCCTGATCTGCTCTATCTTGCCGCTGATGTCAACCATATAGTCCTCTTCAGGAACGCAAAGCCCTGTAACGTTAAACCTGCGCATTCGCGACACCCCCAACACGGCCTGAGGCCGCAGACTTGAATTTTGGCGAGGAGAGCTGGCAGTACGCCCGATTCATAATTCACGCCCACATTATATCCGAAATCGCGGCTTAATGCAAATGAAAAGTGTGTTTTCGCTTGTTGCCTTGCTGCGTAAACGCAGCATTCGATTATTTATCCTGGCGCAACTCACATATTTTTAGCGAGATTATTAACGGGGGCTATGTATATGGCGACGCCGCTACTGTTTCAGACAGGTTATCTGACGGTGAAGGCAATAGAGAACCAGGGCGACTTGTCGGTGTATATATTAGAAATCCCCAACAATGAAGTTAGGGAAGCGTTTGGCATGAATATAATTACCGCTTTTACAGATAGCGGCCATATGGGCGCGCTAAACGTGCAGCGTGAGATTTCACGCGCAATGAAAACAGGCAATTTACAAGGTATACTTGTTTCGCTGCGCCGGTTGTTCGCGTCGATACCGTATAATCTGCATGTCGATAAGGAAGCGTACTACCATTCCATTTTCTATGCCGTGATGACCGTACTGGGGTATGACATAATAGCGGAAGATTCGGTGTCGAGCGGGCGCATTGATGCTGTGCTGGAAACGGAGGACAGTGTATATGTCATAGAGTTCAAGTATAGGGACTGCGGCAAGGATGCAAGCGACGAGGATAAGGCGGAGGTCTTTGCGTTCCTCGGCAGGGGAGACATAGAGATGCGGGTGGATGAGCAATAAGATACTGCTTTGATGAACGGCTATATGCGCCACAAAAGTGAAAAGTATCATTTTGATACTTTTCACTTTTGTGGGTAAATCAGCGGAAATAATAAAAACACAATTACACTTTCGGTGGAAATTCTTTCGGACATATGGTATACTTGCAAACAAGGTGGTGATGCTGCATGGGTAGACTGAAACCGTTGAATGACTATATTTTCACAAAAACATCACAGGTGACCCCCTGCACAGATGGCTGGCCTTTTTTGATCAGAATGTAGCAGACGAATTATTAGAGGAGTTGATTAAGATGGATACAGGAATTCAAAAAGCCAACGAGAAAATCACCTACTTGTCAAACGATAAGGAAACCTTACGGGAATACACCCTGCGTGAGATGGCACAGATAGACTATAACAGCGGCATGAAAACCGCCAAAGCAGAAGGTAGAGCTGAGGGCAGGGCAGAGGGCAGAGCCGAGGGCAAGGCTGAAAACAAGGTCGAGGTAGCCCGCAACCTTGTGAAGATGAGCCTCCCCATAGAGCAGATAGCATTGGCAACGGGTCTTACTATTGATGAAGTCAAAGGTTTATAATCAATTGAAATGAGAGCCGCGGCCGAGCTTGCTCGGTCATGTCCGAATGAACGAAGATTTCATCGAGGCAGAAAATATGCCCACCGCCTGCTGGGATGTACGAACCCAGCGCTTTCGCTAACGCTTAGAGGCAGGGAACATCTTAGCCTCGTTATAACAAGTCCTGAGGGCTGCCGCATAATACCTCAGACTCCCTCCGATGGAGCGAACATATATATCGGAATAATTTGCCTGTACATCCGCATACAGCGATACGAGCAATTCATTATGATAAAATGCGTAAGAAGCGGATACCGTAATAAATTCACAACTCTCCATTTCGGCTTGTCCGCGTTAGGTAGGAGGTGAGGTATGATTTGAAGGATATAATTATCTTTGACGGCGCGTTCGGTACATATATTGCCTCTAAAAACGTATCGCTACCTTTTCCCGAAATGGCGAATATTACAGCGCCGGAGTTGGTGGAGGGAATTCATAATGAATATATATCCATCGGCGTGGATGCTATTAAAACGAACACATTTGGCGCGAACTTAGGAACGGTTGCCGACTATCCGACCTTGGAGCGGATATTACAAGCGGGATTTGACATAGCCAGCCGGGCTGCATCGGCAAGCGGCGCGAAGGTTTTCGCGGATATAGGCCCGGTCAACAGCGAAACAGCCTCGGACGAATATATGCGGATAGCAGGGGTTTTCTTAGAACGCGGGGCGCATTATTTTCTGTTTGAGACGCTGGGCGAAGTGCGCAATCTGCAACACGCAATCACGCAGATAAAGAAATGCTTACCGGACTCCGTGGTCATCGCCTCCTTCGCCGTCACTCAGGATGGATACACAAAGACAGGGGAGCATTATGAAGCCCTATTCGATAGGGCTGTCTCTTATGGCGCGGATTATGTCGGGCTTAACTGCATATGCGGGCCGTCGCACATATTGAACCTGATAAAAAACCTGCCGCACGGCAAGTACCGGCTTTCCGCGATGCCTAACTCCGGCTATCCGACGGCAGTGAACGGCAGGACGGTGTTCATCGACAACCCCGACTACTATTCCGAGAAATTATACGAAATATATTCATACGGCGCGAAAATACTCGGCGGCTGCTGCGGGACGACGCCGGAGCATATACGGAAATTCAAGCAGAAGCTGGAAAGCAGCGAGCTGCCGAATGTTCAGACCGCCGACCGGAAGACTGTTAAGAAAGCCGCAGTGAGAAACAGCTTTGGCAAAGAAGGCATAACGATAGCTGTAGAAATCAGCGCCCCCTCGGATGCGGATATATCATACTCCCTTGAAGCGGCGAAAAAAGCCAAAGACCACGGAGCCGATTTTGTCACCGTGCCTGACTCACCGCTCGGTAAGACGCGCGCGAACAGTCTCATGGTTTCCTCCATGATACAGCGTACTGTGGGCATAGCTGCCATACCCCATCTGTGCTGTAGGGACAAGAACCAAATTGCCATAAAAGGCGATTTGATAGCGGCGAATATCGAGGGTATTTCCACCGTTCTGGCGATAACAGGCGACCCGATAGCCGAAGTTTCCAGGAACGAGGCAAAGAATGTTTTTGGCTTCAACTCGTACAAGCTGATTAATTTCATCAAAAACCTGAACGATTCTGTTTTCCACGATAACCCCTACACAATATGCGCCGCGCTCAACACAAGCGCTGACAATTTCGGCGCGGAGCTGGAAAGAGCGGGGGAAAAGATCACAAGAGGAGCGAGCTGTCTGCTGACGCAGCCGATATTCTCAGATACGAGCATCGGCAATCTGCTTGCCGCCAGAAAAGCATTAAAATGTAAAATCCTTGCAAGCATCCTCCCATTGGCGGGGTACAGGAACGCATTGTTCCTTGACAACGAAATGCCGGGGATCGAAATCCCTGATGATATAATCATGAGTCTGGAGAATAAAAATGCGCAGGAAGTAAAGGAAATCAGCATAGGCTATGCCAAAAGCATAATTAAGCGCATCAAATCGTCCTGCGACGGCTACTACCTGGTAACACAGCTAAAGAAAATCGATTACACTATGGAACTGATTAGGCATATAAAAGGCAATTGAGTAAAATGGTACCTCGAAAAACCATTCTCAATTCTCAATACTCAAATCTCAATTCTCAATTGCGCTCCGCAGAGCGCTGTGAACGCGGGGGTAGTTATGAAAAAATCTTCTTTGGTTATTGCGGGGGCTGCCGGGGTTGTAGGGGCTTTGGGGGCTTTGACGGTTTATGAGCTTATACGAAATAAGCGGATTCCTACGCTGCCTGCCAATACGCCCAGGGTGTTTGACATTCATATACATAGCTTTCTGGGTGCGCTGGAAAACGGCGAGCCGTTTGATGCGGGGCTGCTTGAGGACACTTTTTTGTTCATCGACAGGCGTTATGACTGCTCCGATTTTCTTGCCAACAGCGTCCTGCGGGCTGTTTACGCTTATGGGGATAAGCTCGACGGGTATGCCGAGGGTTTGCATGAGCGTATGAAGCGCGTCCTGCTTAACTTCAAGTATCATTGGGATCAGAACGGCAGCGACAGTATGTGTACATGGTCGGAGAATCACCAGATTCTTTTCGCGGGGCTTGAATACCTCGCGGGGCATCTGTTCGAAGATGAATACTTCGTAAACTCCGGGCGTAAGGGGGTATATCATAAAAAGAGGGGTAAGCGGCGCATCCTCGACTGGTGCAGGCGGCGCTTTCGTTTTGGGTTTACGGAGTGGTACTCGAATAATTATTATCTTGAAGATATCGCCGCAATGAGCAATATTCAGGAGTTTGCGCCTGATAAGGATGTGCGGCGCGCTATGACGCAGGTTATGCATGTTATCATGTTCGATATGGCTACGCAGAGCTTCAAGGGGAGCTTTGTATCGACCGGCGGGCGTATCTACGAAAACAATAAAAAGTCCGCGAGGCAGGGCTGTCAGGTGAACCGCATCATAGCGCAGGCGTTTGAGATGGATGTGGTGTGCGAGGCTGAGCCGCTCAACGAGGAGCTTACGCTGATGACAAAGGATATGGACTTGAATTTCCTGCTCAACAAGTCCTATGAGGTGCCCGAGGCGATAAAACACATAGCGCAAGATGAGAGTACGCAGATAATCAAAGCCTCTGTCAGCGTTGACCTTGACGAGGGCGTGGCTATGGGGCTATTCGGGGCAAGCGATGATAGGCTTGCAGCCGGGTGGGAGATGGAGGCGTTTTCCAATCATCAAGTCCTGCGTTATACGATGGCGGGGCTTTCGCGCAACAATATGCTTTGCAGCGAGTTTTTCGCTCCGCTGAAGCTGCTGAATCTTACTGTTTTGAAGCCGTTTTACGGCTTTATTTCAAAGCGGCTGTCGCCGTTCACGGATGGGAAGGCTACTCAGCGGGCCAGCACATATACCTACCGCACGAAGCACTTTATGATGGCTACGGCGCAGAAGTATCTCCCGGGCGGGTTTTCCGACCAGCATCATATATGGAACTGCATTTTGTCCGATGATTTATGCGTTTTCGCGACACATCCTTCGGGCGAGCATAGCGATAAGGGCGCTTTGTCCAAGTCTCCGGGCTATTGGGTGGGCAACGGGAGAAATCCCCATGCCATGCAGCATGAGAACCGTATTATGGCTATATATCATATCCCCGGCAAGAGGGCGGCGTTTGAGCCAAGGCTCTACAGCTTTACCCATGCGTATTTCCCCGTGGATAAGTTTGATGAGACGGTTCTGCGGAGCCGCGCATTGTTCGGGCGGCTTGGGGATGCTTATGTCGCGCTGCTTTCGGCTACGCCGCTGGTACGGGCGGGGGTTGATGAGTTCAAGCAGTACGGTAGCAGGCAGTTTTGGATATGCGAGTGTTCCGGTGCTTCGGTGGAGTCTTTTGAGGGGTTCGTGGAGCGGGTCGGGTCTACGCGGGTTCGGTTCGACGGCGAGAGGTTGGAGTATGGTGGGCTTTCGCTTGTATATAAGGACGGCTTCTATACCGACGGGGTTTTGCAGCCGACACAGTATAAACGCTACGACAGCGTTTACTGCACTGCGGAGCGTTATGCCGGTAAATTCGAGTATAGGTTTGGGAAGAGTTTAGCGGAGATAGGATATGATAACTCTTAAGGTTACCTTAAATCAATAAAAGAAAGAGGAACTAAAATGGGAAAAACCACGCGGGTGACAATTCACCCGGATTTTCAAATCGGGGATATCTCACCGCGCCTGTACGGGGCATTTCTCGAACCAATCGGCACGATGGTAAACGGCGCCATGTATAACCCGAAACACCCTACGGCGGACGACAAAGGATTCCGCCGGGACTTTCTTGAAGCAATAAAGGCAACAGGCTTGCCGGCCGTAAGGCTGCCCGGCGGGAACTTTGTTTCCGGCTGGGACTGGAAAGACTCAATCGGGCCGATGAGCGAGCGAAAAACGCGCCTTGACCCGGCGTGGAAGCAGTACATCCCGAATGATGTCGGGCATGACGAATACCTCACATGGGCAGAGCGCACGGAAACCGAGCCGCTGTACACCATCAATCTCGGAACAGGCGATATCAACGATGCAATGAAAATCGTGGAATATACAAACCACGAAGGCGGCAGCTATTGGTCGGATTTGCGGCGCGAAAACGGGCACAACTCCCCATACGGAGTAAAGACATGGTATCTTGGCAATGAAATGGACGGGCCCTGGCAGCTTGGCTCCTGGCTCTTCAACCCGCAAGGCTACGGCAGCCTATCAAACGAAGTCTCAAAAGCGATAAAGATGCTCGACCCGAACATAGAAACAGTGGTCTGCGCTTCCACATCATTCGTCTTACCCCACTACCCGGATTGGGATATGGAGGTTTTGAGCCGCTGTTACGAATCGGTGGACTATATTTCGCTTCACCACTACCATTCCGCGCCGCCGGGGGATTACGCCGCGCTGCTGGGCGGCTCGAGTTACTTCGAGGATTACATAAACACCGTAACCGCCCTGTGCGATGTCGTGCAGACGAAATACCGCTCGCCAAAGAGACTCATGCTTTCCTTTGACGAATACGGTACCTTTCCCCAAACACCTGAGCCTCTGAACTACGGGCGTGGGCTTCACGGCATCCTCGCTCCGCATTACACTTTTGACAAAGAGAAGAAATTCGTAAGACACGACCCTGATAACATGCCCGCCAGGATATTCCCGGGAGGGGATATGCTATATGCCCTCACATCAGCTTCCACAATGCTGGCTTTTCTGCGCCATGCCGACCGTGTGAAAATCGGCTGCATGACCGGCGGATTGAGGGTCTTGGCTGCCACCGACCGCAGCAATGTGTGGAAACACGCCGCGCACTACCCGTTCACCCAGCTTATGCGCTATGGGCGCGGTGTATCGCTGCAGGTAGCCGTAAGAGGCGAAACCTTCGACATTCCCGGCTATGCTATGAACGATACTTCGCAGTTCTACACGCAAAAGGATTTGCCATTCATTGACACCGCCGCCGCATATGATGCAGACACCGGCGCGCTCAGTCTTTTCGTCATAAACCGCGACTGGGAGGATGACCACACGCTGGAAATTAATATAAACGCATTCGGGGGATATAAGCTCATCGAACATATTGAGCTATACAGCGATGATATGGATGCGAAAAACACATACGAGGACGAAAAGATAAAACCGTCTGCAAACTCAGATGCAAAGCTAACAGACGGTAAATGCACATCACGCGTAAAAAAACTCTCCTGGAATGTATTCCGTTTTGAAAAAACATGAACCGAGCATAAGAATTGATTGATACTCTACACAAAAACTGCCGTAATCCCAAACGGCAGCTTTTGTTGATGTTTTAGGTCGCTAATCTACTAACGTGAACTTCGCCCACAACCCAAATCTGTTCCCCGTCTTAATTATGCATTATGCATTATGAATTATGCATTGTAACTTAGCGACTGCAATTATCTTGTTCTTTGCTGATATATTAGGTCGCTAAGTTACTGATCTTTTCATCTCATAAATGCACATGCTGCGGTGGGCTGTAAAACATAACCGGCCCGGTATAGGAATCACCGCATATTGTATTCGGGCAGTAATACTGCATGTAGTAACCCAGCTCAAAATACAGATTGCAGCTGATGCCGTGCGCCGCGCAAAAACGCTGGAATGTAACTGTATACATCCGCTCGATCCTGGTGGCGCCGCAATGGCATACCGCCCTCTCCTCATCTTCCACTCTCTCCTGCGTAGAAATCATTCCCCCCACTTCCGGGAACGGCCCATGTTCCTCCATGTATTTGGCGCTACGTTCAACCACATATTCTAATACCTTGATTAGAGCCTCATGCTCCTCCAGCGTTCTCAGCTTCGGGGGTGAATAGTCATAACCGAACTCGGATTCGTACATAATCACAGGCAGGCTTTCGGTATCTTCGCCGTGAATAACATCATCCCCCGCAAGCTCGCTATCGAACAGGATTGCATCGTTTCCCCTTTGTCCGGACGAAATCGCCAGGACAGTAGGGACAATGCCTAAAACTGCCAGCAGCAGCACAACGCAAACCACCGCTGTCGCCTTGCCTAATTTCTTTCTGTTAAACATTTAAAGATCCTCCATATAAATTATTCGTGCGGCCAACACTGTAACTATGATACACGCTGTATGTTACCGAGTTGCTATAGAGTTGTTATAGAGATGTAAAGTTTATTAATATTCGACTCCTCACCCCTCCGGGAAGGGCTGTGGGTTGTAGTAACGGTGCGGGGAACTCAGGAAACGCTGTATCCCCGCGTCAGCATCAGGGGTGTGTATGCATTCATCCCCGCAGCCGACTGCGCCCGTCAGGGCGTTTACCTTGACTGTAATCACTATGGGGTTGTTCCAAAGCGCAATCATATGAACATTGCCATCGGGTAGTTCCGGCGTTGTAACCTTAAGAAAAGGCCCTTCTTGTGTAAACAGCACAATCCAAAACGGGTCGGAGAACGGATCTGCGCTTTCAAAGTACCCGGCATCATAGTAAGTTACCGGGCCAAAATGCGTTTCCTCTGCGGTATCATGCCCTGATACCGATATTGATATTCTGGCTGCATCCGTACGTCTGCCGGATAAAGATACAAGCCGTTCGATTCTCTCATGATCACCGATTAAATCAAGCGCAATCTCCGCAGCTTGCTTTGCGGATATGGCATTAATATCGGATTGTGTCTCGGATGCTTCCGGAAACAGCGAGATGCTGACAGAAACAGTTTCTTCCCCGTCCCGCTGCGCTTGCGCCCCGGTATCGCCGCCGGGCTGCACGGACATTTCAGCAGTACCGTTTTTCTCATCGGTTTCGCCGGGATAACCAATCGTTTCCGCAGGGAGTTTTTCTTCTTGCGTGATTGTCACCACACCTCCATACCCCGGTGCGGTTGCCAGAATAGACGGGAAGAAACCGAACGTGAACACCAGCAGCGAACCGGTGCAGAGAACTAAAGCCGTTGTGAAGATTATCTTTTTCTTTTTCATAACATACCTCCTCATACATAATGGGTAATTATTAGCGTTCTTTATGCTTACAAAGCCTGCTTTTTAAGCAGTATAACGTACAGTTGTTTCCGAGTTGCTATAGAGTTGTTATGGAGTTGTAAAATAAAGTCCCTCTAAAACCCCGTTTTGTCATTCTGAGCGAAGCGAAGAATCTTTATATTAATACCGTTTAAGACCCTTCGCTACGCTCAGGGTGACAGTTTTTGAGGCACTTAATCAGGCAAACATATCCTCACCGTTGTTCCTTTGCCTTGCTCTGAGATGATTTCCAGCTTCGCGTTGTGCAGCTCGATAATTTTAGCAACAATGCTCAGACCAAGCCCGACACCGCCGTGCTCGCGCGAACGGGATTTATCAACGCGGTAGAACGGTGCGGTGATTCTCTCCGCTTCTTCCTGTGACATACCATGGCCTGTGTCCGTTACTTCGATGATAACCCCCGCTTCGCCTTTTTTGCTTAAATCAATAGCGCCGCTCTCAGCAGCAGCGCGGAATTTACGAAAACCTGTCTCGTCATGCATACCATCTGCCACGGCATCCGTTTCATTATAGGCGTTTACCTCTACTACACCGCCATCCTCAGATGCCTTCGCCGCGTTTTCCACCAGATTAAGCAGCACAGACAGCAGCAGTGTCTCATCGCCGAAAATCTGCTGTATGCGGCTCTTTACGTTGAGCGTAATCATCCTCGTCCGCAAAATTGGTAGCGAGGCAATCTCTAAGTCGCTGAAAAACGATGCCGCATTTACCGGCTTCATTTCTATCTTGTCGCTGCGCAGATATGTCATATCCATCAGCTTGTCCGAAAGGTTTTTCAGCCGCGTAGCCATTTTATGCAAGTGGCCGGCGGCTGTGAGCCGCTCCGCCTCGGTGCTCTTTGCGCCCAGCAGATAATCTGAGTAGCCGATTATGGATGTCAGCGGTGTCCTCATCTCGTGCGTAAGGTCATCAACGAACTGCTGCTTATCCTCGGCAGACTTGACGAGCAGCGCCATCTGCGCCTCCACCGAATCCGCCATGCGGTTGAAGCTGTCCGCCAGCACCCCCAGCTCGTCAGAACCGTCTGTATAAGCACGTTTCTCATAAGCGCCGCCCGCGATTTCGGCTGCTGTGTTTTTCAGCTCCGTAATCGGTTTTGTCAGGTGTTTGAGCAGGATGAACACGCATATGCCGAGGAAAACCAGCACGGCTGCGTTTAATATGACAAATACCCTGCCTGCATCGGCGCGGAAAGCATCGATTTGCGCTATGTTCCGGGCATACACGAATGTAATGTGCGGGTACTCCGGGAGGCGGGATGCTATCAAAACATGGCGGTCATCGCCGATAGGCTGCTCCATGACATTCTTGCTTTGGGTATTTTGAAGGTTGAGCAGCTCTGCTTCTATACCGGGCATATCCGCATAAACCTCATCGTTTTCGTTATACAACGCCAAAAGAACCCCTTGCGGCTCATAATATTCTGCCAGGGGGCGTATGACAGCCGCAAGCCTCTCCTTGCTCGTAGGGGCATCGGGGTAGAATCTTTCTGCATTTTCTATGCGGCTTGTAATCGAGGAAAGAATCACATCATGCTCCCTTATGCCGCTGTCGGTTTCCATTTGGCGGCTGAACTCATAAAAATGGGAAGTAAGATAAAACGCCCCCGCGTTAAATGCGAGCATGAAAAATATCAATGTCCCCAAAAAAATCTTATGCCGGAACTTCATGACTTATCAAACCTCCAGCCTGTAGCCTATCCTGTAGACGGTTTTGATATAGTTTTCCAGATTCAGCTTCCTTCTTAGCTTAGTGATGTGTACATCGACCGTGCGCGAATCGCCGTAGTAGTCGTAACCCCAAGCTAAATCCAACAGCTTATCGCGGGAGAGCGCAATGTTCCGGTTGGTTATCAGAACCTCCAGCAGCTCAAACTCCCTATTTGTCAGGTCAGCAGGTATTCCGCTAACTGTGACAGTCCGCCTGTCCAGTTGGATCGAGGTGTTCCCGATGTTAAATACACGCTCCTCCGGTTTAACCCGCCGCAATACCGATTCCACGCGCGCCAGCAGCTCGACGGTCTCAAAAGGCTTTGCGATATAATCGTCCGCGCCCAGCTTCAGCCCTTTAACTTTATCCGCCGTCGAATCCTTAGCAGTCAGCATAATAACAGGGCTGTTTCCGAATGTTTTGTCCTCCATAAGCGTAAACCCGTCGATGTATGGGAGCATGATATCAAGTATGACAAGATCCGGCTTGAACTCCTCCAATGCCGCAACCGCCTCCCTGCCATCATAGGCCTGGAAGCACTCATGCCCTACCAGCTTCAAATTCATCATTATAAGATCGTTTATGGATTTCTCGTCCTCGATAATTAGAATGTTTGCCATTCTCAACTCTCCATCCTCAATTACGTTCGTAAACCGCCTTACTATATCACAGAGTTGTTATGGAGTTGTTAAATTTCCATTGAATTATAGGCAAAAGCTGCCGCAATCCCAAAAACGGCAGCTTTTGCCTATTAGTACCTTAATGACTATTTAAGCAAATAAAAAACATCAAAATTAAATCCGTCTGCGGAGCAGACACAACAACTCTCAACTGTCAATTCTCAACTGTCAACTGCGGCTTGTCCGCATTAGTAGCTTTAAGGGCACTTTAAAAAGCCATATGAGCCAAGCCAATATAGTATTCGCCGGAAGTATAGTAGCTGTCGCCACATATTGGGTTCAAGCAGTAATCATAATCCCTTGCATATAAATCATGAAGAGCACAATTAGAATGTTGTGAACAAACACCCATGAACACAGTTCTGGTTATTACACTAGTCTGCGCCCGCGTTCATCCGCAATGGCATACCGCTTCTTCTTCCTCAGTCTCTTCGTCAGTTTCCTCTGTCTCTGCTGCGATATCGTCCGCAAGAATAACAGGATACTGCGGCAGCTCATAGCCATCGAGTGTACAGCCCCAGTACAAATCTCCAATAATGATGCAGCAATCCCCGCCACCGCAAGGTACAAATGTAATCGTTACAACGATCTCTTTGATTGGCTCACCATCGGGGCCCACCTCGGGCAAATAATAAATTACTCCCGGATACTCAACCGTCTCGCCTGCGGAGTTCTCCCCGGGCATATCAGTTACCGCCGGTTCCTCAACTGCAGGCGCATCCGCATCCGAACCAGCGAGCGCGAACACAGGCAACAACGTGAGCGCAAGGACAAGCGTAAAGAGCATAGTGATTCGTAAATTTCTCATCGCAAAAAATCTCCTTCATAATTATTGTGTGGCCGGCACTGATACTATGATAAACACCGTTTGTTATAGGGTTGTTATGAAGTTGTTATGGAGTTGTAAAAATAAACAATGATATAAACTTGACGGCTATAATCACAAGCAGTACAATATTAGTACTGCGTATACAAACTGTGCCGATAGCAGACAGGATATACTGTGAGGAATGAATCAGATGAAGCTTCTATACAAGCAAATACCAGTAATGCTTCTATATACCGCACTATGCCTTTTGCTTATTACGCTGACGGCGTGCGGGACTTTGAATGATATGCCCGGTTACGAAAACGCTCATACGCCGGATGACGTACCTCACACGGAAAGCCCCGGGCATGATGAAATTGAACCGGATAACGGCACAGACGATATAAGCGTAACAGATAATGACGATGAACCGCCCCAAAATACCCCGGAGGAAAACCTTGACATCACTCTGGAACTCGCGCAATACACGCCTCAGGAAATCACGCTCTTCATAGCAAACAACTCCGGCTTTGATATAAGATACGGTGGTGACATCAGTGTAACATTCATCACGACGGGGGGCAGCAGGGGTTGGTCATACAACTATGATACATTCGATCTAGCGCCCGGCGAGACTCAAAAAATAACTGTTTTACCAAGGGGGCAGGATGGATTTCAACTCGGGTTCGGCGAGATCCGTTTATCAAAAGTCATAACTATCGAGCCGGATGATCCTTCTGCGGCAAGAACACAAAGGATTCACGTTGATTTCGCCATTGAAAATACGGATATCCCGCCTGACTTATCGGATATAGTCATTGAGGTATATTTCGAAACCCCCATCGGCGTGCTTACGAGAATTACAAACGGCTTTGAAAACGGACGTTTATACTATGACAAATCCTTCCGTCTTACGCGAATAGCAGACGGCATACCGCATGATATCCCTGCTGTCGGCCCGGAAGAGTTCCCGGACGATAGTATGCGGTCTGTATCCTCAAGACAGATTTTGGATCACCACATAATTTATTGGGAGTGGCTATACGGCGAAATGACATCAGGGCAGTACCGCATAGAAAAGACGTTCTGGCATCGCGACGACGACGGAAATATAACAACGCACAAAGCATATGCTGAGTTTGAGCTGGACGGCGAACCTGTCCCGGATATAATACACGGAGACGATGGCAGCATGTGGCATCACCCGTTTAGCAGTATCGTTTCGTTCAAAGCCGAGGTTCTTGGTCTTTTAGATCCCACGTTTTATTCCAAATCTCTTTTCGATACCGGCTTGGGTGTCAAAGGGCTGACACCGATCTGGGACGGAGACAGAGTAGGCAGTCGATACTTCTTTTGGGATGATACAGCCGTCACCGTGCTTGACTCTGATGGCAAGCAAATGAAATTTACCGATATACTGCCGGGCGCGATAGTCGAAATATCATTCAGCGGGTTTATTTATGATACTTACCCCGGGGAAATATATGGAGTGCTTCTTGTGAGGGTTGAGAGTTAGATACCTATACCTAACCGAGTATACCTCAATTCTTACCCGGAAAAGTCACAAAACCGGTCACAACAATGTAAAATCGCAACAAAATTTTTTACAAAACCGCAATATCCGCTTGACAATGCAATGGAAGTATGCAATGATGGACACAAGATGTTCACATTTTGAAGCAACACGGAAAACCCCGGCATACCCCCATAAGCGCAACCCCCGGAAATCAAACTAAAACACCAAAACTCGCACAAACGCAAACCACACCATTCAACTGCAGCTATAAAAAAGCACACTTTTTTATAGCTGCGGTAGCTGCGTTTTGTTACCACCTGCTTAAAGAAAACACTGTACCATCAAATAGCTAATACCCAAAAAACTAATCATTCTACGCAAAATCGCCACATATGTAAGCACTACACAAAAGTGTACCTTAATAAAGACCCGCAAGAGAAAGGAAGTGATGCAACCCCCTGCGTCCATGTACGCCGGAAACGCCTAACCGCATTGTGCGCAACAAAGCGGCTGAAAAACGCCAAGCAAGTGAGTTGAGAGAGGAGAGAGGAGAGTTATGTTAAACTTGATTATACAGCAAGCAAAGTAATTTAGTTAATTCCTCATTCCTAATTTAGTCCCTCTATTTACTGTCATTTTGAGCGAAGCGAAGAATCTTACTGCAACATGAAACACTTAATTATTCAGATTCTTCAGTCGCTTTGCTCCCTCGGAATGACAATCCTAGCAGGTTTTTGAGGAACTCCATTCCCCGGTTTGGCGGCGAGGAACCACAACCTCAGAATAAAAGAGGCACCATATTATTCAAGAAACGTGAGGTGCAAGCAATTGTGAAGTTAAGCAAGAAAAAAGCATTTGCCGTGATACTGGCGCTCGTCATGCTGATCTCCTCGTCGGTATTCCCGACCGGCGCGGCGATCAACATTGTGACTCCGAACCCGGTGACGCCGGCGCCGTACACTATCGCAGACGTCGAAGCGCTGCACACTGGGGTCTACAACTTTAACGTCGACTGGCTATATTACGAACCGCCGGTCAGGCTGGGCGGCTCCCTGCCTGCAGTGCTCGAGCATGTAAAGGATGCGCAAGGAAGATACTTCTATGAACCGGGCTTTGACGATGCCGCCTGGGAAAACGTATCCGTACCCCATGCATTCAACTCCGAGTACATGTACCAGGCCAAAGCAGCCAGGCACGGCGACAGAGGCATATATCATGGCTACGTATTCTACCGCAAACATTTCGAGCTGCCCCCGGGTTCTGAAGGCAAGAAAGTCTTCATAGAATTCGAGGGCATCAAACATGCCTCCTATGTATACCTCAACGGCGAAGTCGTCGGGTACTACGAAGCGGGCGTGACCGCGTTCGGCTTTGACCTGAGCGCCGTCGGGAACCTTAACTATACCGGCAACAACGTCCTTGCAGTAGCCGCCGACAACCGCATCGGCGAAAACTCCCTCTTCGGAGACCCCCCGGGCTTCAACAACACAATCATGGAGACCCACCCGAACTCACCGATGGGCGCGCAGGACACCCCTAACAGCTACCGCTGGTTCAACAACGACTTCAATCCCAGCCAGGGCGGCATAACGCAGGACGTAAGGCTGTACGTCAAAGACCAGGTCTTCCAGACCCTGCCCCTGTACCGCAACCTGCGCACGCAAGGCGTCTACATATTCCCCTCGAACATAAATGTAGGCCAGAACACAGCGACAATCAACATCAAATCAGAGGTGCGCAACGAGACCGGCAGCTCATCGCTCATAGCTATGGACGTAGTGCTGGTAGGCCGCGACGGCGAGATTGCCTACAACCGCTCGTTTAACGCAGTGCCGATATCCTCAGCTACCGACATAGATCAGAACGCGGCAATCAACCTGACGGCGGTATCCCCCGACGACCCGACGCTGGGCAACACGGGTACGGCGAACGGTCAGGAGTTCATAGACCTGAGCGACGACATCTTCCGCGACACCACGATACTGTCCGTCTCGTTTAACGTAGCCGACCTGAACCTATGGAGCACGCATGACCCGTACCTGTACGATGTCTATACGATCCTCAAGCAGGACGGCGATGTCATAGACGTTGTGAAGACCACAACAGGCTTCCGCAAAGTGGACTTTAGAGGCGGCTCAACGACAGGCGGCGTGTTCATCAACGACGAGTATGTCTGGCTCACGGGCTATGCCCAGCGTTCAACGAATGAATGGGCAGCCATAGGCGTAGCCAACAACTGGTTGACCGACTACGAGATGGAGCTTGTGCGCGAGAGCAACGCCAACTTCATCCGGTGGATGCACATAGCGCCCGTACCCTCGTTAATCCGCTCCGGCGACAAATACGGCATTGTATCGACGGTGCCCGCCGGGGACAAGGAGGATGGGAACGTCAACTCCCGCATGTGGAATCAGCGCATGGAGGTCATGAGGGACGTTATCATCTATTTCAGGAACAACCCCAGCGTCCTCTTCTGGGAAATCGGCAACGGCGCCCCGAGCGACACTACCCGTTTGACCAAGATGATGGAAATAAAGAACAAGCTTGACCCGGATGGCATGAGAGCCATGGGATGCCGCTCGCTCAACTCCGTTGCGGCAGCAAGGCTTGTGGAGTATGTCGGCACCATGCTGGGCAGGCAGGTAACGACAGGCGGATCGAACTGGACGAGCGAAGGCCGCAACCTCCGCGAAACTGTGCCGATTCAGGAAACGGAATATACCCGCGACGAATCGCCGAGGCGCGTATGGGACAACTACTCGCCGCCCAGTTACCAATACAGAAACCACTGGGCAGGGAGCGGCGACACGCCCGATGTGGACACCAGGGCAGGTTCCGGGTATGACGCATGGGATCAGACCGCAGAGGACTTCGTCCGAGGAAACGTCGCCTCGTACAACGAGTTCTATTCCCGCCGTATGCAGGCAAACGCGACAGACCCCATCTACTCCGCGATAGCTGCCCTGTGCTGGAGCGACTCAAACCAGCATGGCCGCCAAACCGGAACAGAGACGGGCCGCATGAGCGGACGCGTGGATGCCTCCCGCCTGCGCAAGCAGAGCTTCTACGCCTACCAGACCATGCAGAGCAGCGTGCCTTCCGTCTATCTCGTAGGTCACTGGAACTATCCGACCTTAGAGGATATGGCCGCTGACCCGAATGTATACCGCTATCAACTGAGGCAAAACGGCTCGAACACCCCGACAGGCCAGCCCAGATGGCTCGACCAGTGGAGCTACCGCGACCCGTTGAACAAAACCATCTATGTCATCGCATCGAACGTCGCATCGGTGGAACTGTTCGTAAACGGCGCATCAGCCGGGGTCCGCACACGAAACCAGGCAAGCAACAACTTCCTGTACTCCTGGAACAATATAAATATCACAAACCACGGCAGTATCTATGCCATCGGTTACAACTCCCTCGGCCTCGAAGTGGCGCGTATGCTCATCGAGACCGTAGGCGACCCCGCCGCACTGCGCCTCACCCCCCGCACAGGCCCCGACGGCATAATCGCCGACGGCGCGGATCTGGCGTTCATCGACGTGGAAGTCGTGGATGCGCAAGGCCGCGTACACCCGCTCAACTACGATAAGATATCCTTCGAGCTGGTAAAGGGCGACGTAACGTTGATGGGCGGCTACAACAGCGGGCTGGGCCACTTCGAGAATCTCGACCCCAATCTGACGATGCAGTTCTCGAACAACTATAAATGGGAAGACGGCTACAACGCTACTCATTTCTACGCTGAGAACGGCATCAACCGCCTGTTCCTCAAAGCCGGCCGCACACCCGGCGAAATCGAGATCAAGTTCACACTGCACCTGACCGGCGGCGGCACTATCCAAGGCACAACCACTCTAAGCACCTCCGCCATCGCGATGGACTCCAAAGGCGTGACCTCGGTGATGCCTCAGAGCATTTGGCCGGGCGAGTTCGTAGAAGAAGGCCCGCCGACTCTGCCGCACATGAGGCCGGTATCCGATGCGATGCCCCTAGTCCTCAGCAGCAGCATGGCCGAGTTCTACAAAGCGGAAATCACCGACACGCGTGTCACAACGACCATCAACGGCATAGCCGTAGACCTCGGTCTGGACGATATGTGGGAACCGCTGAGCGTGATTGATTACGGCCTCGGCCTGTTCGCGCCCGCGATACCGCTAATGGATCATCTGACACAATCAGGGCTGGTGTACAGCTTCAACCGCTCCCCGATTGAGGACTTCCTTGTCATGCGCGGGGACGCGAGGGTGAGGTTCGTGCATAACAGCTCAGCCATATACATCTACAAAGGCGATGGCGAATGGGAGACCGTGGACCCGATAACCAACATGCCCGGCTACATAAACGGCGTGTTCTTCGTAGACCCGATGGACTTCCTTGGCGCCTTAGGGTACACAGTCGCATATGATGCGGCTACAAGAACCCTCGCCATTACAACTAATTGAGAGGAGCGTGATTGATATGAAATGGAATACTACTATAATAAAAAGAATCTTTGTCCTTATGCTGACCGTCGCGCTTCTCCCGGTGTTTGCGCTTGCATCCGCTGCTTATGATGCGCGTATGCTTGAAACGGAAGCAATTGCCGGCCTTGCGGCAGAAGGGCTTGCTGCCGAGAGTCTATCGGAAGATGCCCTCGCGGCGAGAGCGCTATTCGAAGGCACCCTGCTGGCGCAGTCGTATGTACCGATGTCCGGCGGAGCCCCTGAGACAGAGCCCGTCCTGTTCTCAACGCAGGACTTCAGAGAAGCACCGGTAGGCGCGGGCAGCGGAGCCTGGGTCACAGGTGTCGCCCCGAACGGCGCGGACGCGTTCGTCGTACCCGTAGGAGGAACCTCCACAAGAATCGGCGACTTCCCCACGCACGCTGATTATTACGTCTGGGAGATGGACATCATGTTCACCCAGAGCAGCGCAAACTCCGGCTTTGTCCCGTTTAACCAGATGACAGGCGGCAACCAAGGCCTGAGCATACAGGTCACATCCGCCCGCCAGCTGCACGGGCAAGGCGGCTCGAACACCTCGCGCCTGTCCCCGAACTACGATGTCCAGTGGAATCAGTGGTATCACATGGAAATAATCTTCCTGCCGCTGATAAACTTCGGCAATGCCGATGTCGCCGGACCTTCGATAACGCAGTCGCGCCTGATCCTCACCCCGTATAACGCAGACGGCGAGCTAATCGCCGCAAGCGCATACCGCAGCTCGGATGTGCCGCTGCGCAATTTCGGCGGTGTCAGGGAATACTTCTTCACACCCCCGCGCAACTCCCCGACCGTCCTCGAAGTGTTCCAAGGCACAAGCATCGCCAACTTCCGCGTGCTCCAGGCGTGGCCGGATGTGATTACCCTCACAGCGCCATCCACAACGGTAAGCGCGGGCGAGACCCTGCAGCTTGACTACACAGCATCGAGGAAAGGCTTCGCCTCCCCGCCGGTAGCTGAAAGAACCGGCGACAGGCATGTCCATTTCCCGGTTGTCGGCTTCGATCTGCTGAGCATGGACGGCACCCCGCTGACATCCCCAATGGTGGCGATCGATGCGCACGGCCTGATAACGGTTGCGGCCAATGCCCATGCTATGGAGTTTCAGGCAGTAGCGACAAGCGTCAACGGAGTTAAATCCAATCCTATTACAATCACCACAGTCGCTCTCGATGTCGGCATGTTCGAGGTCGTGAAGTTCGGCGTGGAAACATCAGACGGCACAGCGGACGGAAAACTTGTCCGCGTGGGTTATGTGGATGTAAAAAAACTCTTCGAGTTTGACAACCCCGTGACCTTCACCGTCGCATTGTTTGACAACGAGGGCTATCTGATCGGCGTATCGTCCAGCACCATGAAAGCGGACTGGATGATTGCCGGCGAAACGACCCGCGTAAACCTGAATCTGCCTCTGCCGGATGAGTTTAACCCGAACACATGGACATTACGGTTATTCTCCTGGACCGGGCTGTAAGGAAGGGAAGTGACGAAATGAAGAAAAAGACACGCAATGTATTAATAATCGCTATAGTGCTGGCAGCAATGACCATAACTACGTTCATAGCCCTTGCCACAAACCAGACGGCGGAAAGCTCTGATATCGCGGTCAGCTACAATAGCAGCGCGGGCACAGGCACGGTGACTATCGACCCGTCGAAATGGGACATCCCCGTAGGGAAAGCGGTCACCCTGCTCATACTGAAACCCGGCTCGTCCTCGGACAACGTCAACCCCTCCGACATCGTCTGGATTGACGAGGCAAAGGTTGCCAATGCCGGAAACCTGGTATTTTCGTTCAAACTGAGAACCCCCGCACCGGGGCAGTACATAGTCAAAGTCGGCGGCTTCGAAGCAGACCCTGTAGTCAGCCACTTTAACGTGAGTTAGTGGGGGTGGATATTATGAAAACGAACAATAATATACGCAAAAGAAGCATAGCCCTGCTGCTGACCCTGTGCATGTCCCTAACGCTGATCCCGCTCGCCGCAGGATCGGAAGCTGTAAACGCGGGTGTCGACCTTGATGCGCTGCTGGCAGAAGGCTCCTATGTTTACATGGGAACATACAACCATGCCACTGCCCTCGCGGAAGGCGTGTACGGCGCGGCCACCAAAGAAGCTGAAGCCGCCCCCATCCTCTGGAGGGTGATGGGCGAAGAAAACGGCGACGGCAAGATCGGCCTGCTCAGCGAGTATGTGCTCGACAGCCTGCCCTTCGCCGCCGCCTCAACGCAAGGCAGCAACGTATTCGGCACATCGGCGCTGCGCGCATGGCTGGGCGGAGCGTTCATAAACGAAAGCTTCACCCCCGGCGAGGCTGCCTTAGTGCCAAGCAGCGAAATAGTCACGCGTATGCTCGACCTCACCGCCAATGAGCGCGTCGGTTCCCAGCAAGGCACGCTCTACCCGGTGCAGTCGCTCGACAGGGCATACCTGCCATCCGGGAACATCCGTGACGACTCCATCGCGTGGACAGCCGACATCAACCCCGATGCCTCTCCCGTAGACCCCGGTAAAGGGCAGCTCCGAAGCCAGGCCGGCACGGACAATTATGTGCATTACTGGCTCCGCTCGCCATATTACGGAGGCAACGCAACGCTGTTCGTCTCTGAGCGCGGCGAGTCGCTGGGCGCGGCATCCCCCGGGATAGAGAAAGGCGTACGCCCTGTATCGAAGCTCGACCCGGGAAACATCGTATTCGCTTCCGAGATACTCAGCAATACTGCGGGCCGCCCCGATGCCACCCAGGCAAACGCTTTCTACGCACAGCCGGCAGAAGGCAAAGCATATAAGCTGACAGTTCTTGGCGACAACGGCAGTGGCTCAAACCCGTACCAACTGACGAACCTGACCTATAACGGCGGCGCCGTACCCGAGTTCATACAGGGAGAACCGGGCACGCCCGTAACGCTTCAGGCTGTCGGCAATGATACGGCAGACACGACAATCAACTATAAGCTGGTAGACAGGCGCAACAACCTGCTCGGATACGGCATAGGCAGTGCATCCGTAAATTCTGACGGCGCGACGGTCATAACCCTAAACATCCCCGCAGGTCTGCCGGATGCCTACTACACAGCGCATATCTGGCTTCAGAAGAACCGCGCAACGAGCAGCCACGAAGCATCGACACCGCTGGCTGTGAGCATCCGCATCGGCGAGGGCGAAATCGTGCCGAGGGCAATGATACTAAACCCGCCCGGTGAAATGCTGACACCCGGCCAGACACTCCAGCTTGCAGCGCAGTTCATCCCCTCGAATACGACAGATCAGGCGATCCTTTCATGGACGTCGTCCGACCCGGCAGTCGCGACGGTAGATCAGAACGGCCTTGTGACGGCGCTCGACATGGGCAGCGCCTTCATAACCGCCGTGTCACGCTCCGACGAAACTATAATCGGCACATCGGAGATTGTCGTTACCGACGGCTCGCCCGGCGAGATGAGGCAGCATATCCTCTATGATTACGAAGATTATACCTCCGACGGTGATATGCCCTGGTCGCTGCAGCCCGGAAACGAAACCGGAAACACAGGCGCATCCCTCGGCCAGACCCTCATGAACAACGGCTTCTCCGGCAACAGCACGAGGCTTGCGAGATTCAACGGCGGCGGAACAGGCAACCGGGGAACGAGAATGAACCTCAGAAATCCCATTGAGAGCGATTACAGGATCAACTATTCGTTCGACTGGTATCCAATGGGTTCTATGGCAAACCAGAACTATGTAGTCCTCGGATTCCAAGACCAGACAAGCTGGACATCGACCAACTACATAAACTTCATCCTAAATGGCACGGGCGTACACTACAGGCTGGGGGCAATGACCCATTCGATGTCGCTCAACAACCTGAACCTGATAACGGCCACCAGAAACGCATGGTACCGCTTCAGCGTTGACTTCAACTTCGCGGCGCGGACCATCAACCTGCTAGTCACTAACAGGACGACGGGGGCGGTGGTGTTCTCGCAGGACAACATAGCCTTTGCCTCCGGCACAAGCACATCGAATAGGATAACAGGCATGATGCTGCTTGCCCTCCGCAGCTCGGGCACGCTGGAATACACGACGTACTTCGACAACTGGGATATCCGCGTGTACACAGCGATGTCGAGGCCGACCTTAGGCCCCGTTACAAACGAGAACCCGCGCACAGGCACCTTCGACATCAGCATCGAACCGTACACCATAAACGGAGCGAGCTTCAATATCTATGTCAAAGACCTCGACGGCAACGAAACGCTTGCCCGCACCGCGGATGCCCCCGGGAACTACACGATCAACGTGCCCCGAGGCAACGGAATCTATACCGTAACAGCGGAAGCCACGGTAAACGGGGCTGTCACGAACAGGAGCTTCCCGCGCATGGCTGTGCTGTTCGAGGAGGGCTTAGAGCCGCCCGGCACAGTCACAGCGGCAGAGATTGACCCGGGCAACGGGCAATATGTCTTGGATTGGACTAAAGTGACCGATGCAGACAGCTATGTGATCTACCGCTCGTTCTTCGAGACAGGGCCGTATGTCAAGATAGCCGATGTCGGCGACGTCAGCACATACACGGACATACACCCGAGCCTGAGCGCCATCTCCCGCACATACTATAGATTCCAAGCCGTAGGCAACGGCGGCGCGAGCGAGATGTCGCAGATATTCTATCCCACAAGCATCGGCCCGACGATCCCGCCCGAGGCAGGCACAGACCGCGCTGTCACAGCGGTAAACCTGGCCGGCGAGAAAGGCGCGCAGACACTCGTATCCGCCATGGACAGCGCAGGCAACGAGTATACCGAAGGCGTATACCTGAGCTGGCGCTGGTACGAGGCCGATGCAATCCACGGCACGACATTCGACGTATACAGAAACGGCACGAGGATAGCCGCGAACCTCGGCGTGACAAACCTTGTGGACGTAGGCGGCACCCGCTATGATGTGTACAGGGTCGTAGGCAGCTCCGACGAAGCGCAGGATATCTTAGTCCGCGACACACGCGTCTGGGGCGGCTTCTACCTCGAGCTCCAGCTCTACAGACCTGAATCGCAGAGGATGCCCGACGGCTTCATAGCGACCTACGCGACAAACGATATGACCGTAGCCGACCTTGACGGCGACGGCACGCTTGACCTGATTGTCAAGTGGTATCCCAGCAACGCGCAAGACAGCGCCAACGGCCCGACCCTGACAGGCACGACTATCTTCGATGCCTACAAGGTCAACTGGGGCACAGGCGAGGTCAAGCTGCTGTGGCGCATCGACCTCGGCGTGAATGTCCGCTCCGGCGCGCACTATGCGCAGTTCGGCGCCTGGGACTTCAAAGGCGACGGCAACGGAGCGCAGTTCATGGTGCAGACAGCAGACGGTACCTCGACCTACAGAAGCCTCGACGGCACCGACCAAACGCTCATAGAGACAGGCTTCGTAGGCGCGGTATCGAGGTCGCACCACAATACAGCAGTCCTCGGCGGCAGACCCAACCATGACTACAGAGGCCTCTCCAACGGATGGTTCAGCACGGGCAGGCCCGGCAACATACTCGACGGTCCGGAATACGTCACAGCATTCAACGGCGCGACAGGCGAAATCATCGGCACCGTCCCGCAGGCATTCCCGCGTAACACGGACAACAACGGCACGTTCGGCGACAACACAGGCAACCGCGTCAGCCGCTACAACTCGACCGTCGCCTATCTCGACGGGCCGCAGGGCAACGCCTACTATGTGCTCAACAGAGGGTACTACGAACGCACGACGCTGGCCGCGTACTACATCGACGATACCGGCGCGCTGCGTGTCGGCCCGACGTTCGACTCAAGAACCTACACCCCGTTCGGTCAGCAGGGCAACCCCGCCCAGTCAATGATCGAAGGCAACGGCAACCACGGCATCATGACAGCGGACATCACAGGCACCGGCAAGGATTACATCATCATGGGCGGCCTTATCCTGACAAACGAGCTCAAGCCCTATGTGCAAGGCAGTACCACGCTCGGCCACGGCGATGCACACCACATGAGCAACTTCATCACCGACGAGCATCTCTTCGAGCTTCTCACGGAGATGGGCACAGCCCCCGACAGCATAGAAGACCTGCGCCTGCCCAACGGCAAGCCGAGACAGTATATCATGCAGCCGCAGGAGAACACCGGCGCGGCACTAGGCGTGCAGGTCCGCGATGCCCTGACAGGCCAGTTCCTGTTCGGCTACTTCACGGGCAACGACACAGGCAGGGGTGTTGCGGGAGACATCGACCCGACGAGCAGGGGCGCCGAGTTCTGGGCATCATCCGGGCCCAGCCAGTCAAGCAGCGAATGGTACACGCGCGGCGGCGTGTACGCGATGGAAACCTACGGCCTGCTAAGGCGCACGCAGAACGGCGGCGACGTCGGAAACCTGACGAAACTCTCGGATAACTCCCCGTCGCAGAACTTCACCATCTTCTGGAGCGGCGATCTGCTGTCCGAAATGCAGTGCCACACATTCGTCGATAACGCCTCCGGCTACTATCCCGTGTCCGTCAACATCACCAAATGGGATTACCTTAGCGGACAGGAAATCAAGCTCTTCGAGAGCGACGAGGTGTTCTCAACCAACGGCACGAAGGGTAATGTAGGCTTGGTGGCTGATATCCTAGGCGACTGGCGCGAGGAGATGATCGTACGCGACTCCCGCGACAACAGCAAGGTTCGTGTGTACATGTCCACCATCCAGACGGACTATGTAGTGCCGCACCTGATGGAAGACCACCAGTACGCGCTTGCCGTAACATGGCAGCAATCCTCCTATAACCAACCCGCCAACCCGAGCTTCATGGCATCCTCCGGTGTCATCACGGCACGGAATCTGGATTACCGCACGGTCTCCGCGACAGGCGGCGTCGTAATGAGCTACACCCCGGCTAACGACGGCCTCACCGCAAGCCCGCAGCGCAGCTTCGGCTTCGAGCTGACAGGCCATCAGCTCTGGCGCAAGGACGGCAATGCCGGCACCATCAGCCTGGCCCCCGCCGGCACGCTCTCCGCCACCACAGCCCTCCGCCTTGCAGCCGCAGGCTACACGATGGTAGGCCAGACCGTAGGCAATGGCGAGATACTCGACGCAACCGGCCTCGTAGGCGAAACCTACAGCTACATCGTAATCGGCGTGGCGGACGGCAAACTCAGCTACATCGGCAAGCCCGTGACCTTCACGATCGAGGCGCGCGCGACCGTCAGCAGCGATGCGACCTTAGCAGAACTAGGCCTAAGCTATGAGGGCGCGGCCATAGATATCTCCCCGGACTTCAACCCCGATGTGACAGCCTACACAGCTGTGGTTCCGTTCTATGTGGATGCTGTTGAGGTGACAGCGGAAGCCAACGACCCTGCTGCGGCAGTAGAAGGCGCAGGCCCGGCAATCCTCGCCATCGGGGAGAATGAGATCATCGTGGAAGTAACTGCCGAGAGCGGAGACTCGATGGTCTACACCATCACAGTCACCCGCGAAGCCCCCGTCATCGTCACATTCCTCGACGACGATGATGAAGCAACGGTTCTGAAGGTAGACTATATCTCCCGAGGCGGCACAGCGGCCCCGCCCGTCCTCGAATCCAGAGCAGGCTATGTCTTCCTCGGCTGGTTCACAGACGGTGCGCCGGGCGAAGCATTCGATTTTGAAACGCCGATCTTCGAGGACACCGTACTGACAGCCAAATGGTCAAGAATCCTCATAACCTCGCTGCGGATTGCGGTTGCAGGCGAAGACGGAGTTCCGGCCCCGGCCGCCCCGATGATGCCGGTAGTGCGGAACACCGCCTACAGCTTTACGGTAATCGCAGACCCGGCGGAAGCCCTGACCGACAATGTCACCTGGTCCGTCAGCAACACAAACCTGGCGACGGTAGATGCAATAACCGGCCAAGTCACCACCCGGGGCACAGCCGGCAACGTAACCCTGACCGCCAGAGACATGATAACCGGCATAAGCCACAGTATAGTGCTGAGAATACCATAACCCGCACTATGCAACGGTAACCCCCGCGGCAGCAGCGGCTGAGAATCCTCAGCCGCTGCTGTTTTACATGATCATAAAAATAATATGAGTGATTCCGTTGCTCGAAATACACTAAGCTTTGTACTTATATCCAAACGCAAACAGGAGCCTTACTAAAAAGAGATTTCCAAATTTGTGACTTCGGCGGCGGTACGCCAATCTTCACAATATCAACAAATCCAACTTGTGATTTTGGTGAACCACCCTGTGTAATCGGCCCCGAAAACAATTTTGCATCTTTCAGTTCAAGCAGAGCTTCTTGACCGTTACTTATGTTGTCTCCATAACCGAACGAGAGAATGTTTACCTCGTCAATATGGTCTGATAGGTAGTGTGATAGAGTCAACGCGGTAGACTTTGATATATAGTCAGCCAATACGTCCTGAACCAACCATATTGTTTTTCCGCCCCATGCCATGCCGACTTGCGACTTTACTATTAACTGACTGACCATACGCGCCCAAACCTGTCTATAATTGATCCCCGGCGCATTGTGTTTTTCACAGTGAAGTATTGCATCCTCACAAGCCATAGCAATTTGCGTCCGCTTCTCTTTCTTCCCGCCGGAGGTGCTTGAGGTCATTATTTCAATGATTATAATAGGGTCGGCGGGAAAATTGTCAACCCACACTTCATCATCACGTAAAGCCAGTGTAAAACCATTCTTCTCTGCCAACTTTTTCACAGATCTAACCGGAATATCAAGCAGTTCTGAAACTTCGGTAATACGTTTACGTTCAACACCGGACAGAACATAGTCAAACGTGTAGTTAAATGATTTGGTATCTTCGCCCTCTGTTGATGCCTTAACTTTAATTTTCACTTCCGGCCAGATAGAATAAGGTCTGTTTTTGCTTAAATTAGCATATTTGGATAACTGCCCTCGGACATAGGCTTGGTGTGTGGATTGATTGCCATTTTTCAGAGATAATAACCTTCTCGGGCAAATAACCCATGGTTGCTCACCAGCTCGAATTTGAATTGAGCATACGCCGCATTGTATCGTATCTTTCCCGGGTATACGTTTTTGGAGCGCAGGGCTGTTCTGCAGGCTAATCGCAGACTGATAACGATTACCGCCTCCGTCACACTCAGCATCCATAAACGGACACCATGCACGACGTAAATTGCTTTCTGCTTCATCATTCCAGCTTTGCAGACGATAGCCAAAAAGCTCATATATTCTGCTCATCCAAGTACCCCCATATTTTATTTCCCATAGCATACGCCAACGGCGGCGGTACTGAGTTTGCTACTTGCCTGTGCTGGTCAAGGTCTTTAACGCTCCCTGACCGTGAACGTATCGGCCCCAGCAGTTTATAGTCATCATCGTAGCCGTGTATACGCATATATTCACGCGGCGTAAGGTAGCGGTTTTCCGTTGGATGAAAAAATATCTCACCGCACCGCAATGTGTTTGATGGTTTATTTCTATCAAGCCTTAAATACTTTGTCGTATCTTTAGGCATGAGATTACCTCGAATTTCAATACCGACATGTGTTTGTGCCGCGAGATATGAACCCTCCGGCACATATGAAATCCGTTCTCGGTCACGAGCAGGCGTAACATCAACATGGCTGTCTTCACAGTTTTGAAATGTCATACCCACTGTTTTTGGTACTGGCTCACCTAATCCATACAACGCATCCCCGACTGTCGTGTACGAAGGAAGATTAAACAGATTTATATTCTCGTTGTAAGGAATATGCGTGTGCTCGGGAAATTCAAAACCATTCCGGTCGCGGGTAGCTACTATAAAAACTCGTTCCCTCAGTTGCGGTACGCCGTAATCGGCGGCACAGCATATTTGCCATTTCGGTATGTAGCCAATACGATTAAGTTCACCTAAAAACTGGTTGAACGCACCGCTCTTTTCGCCATTCGTTCCCCTTGCGGATAGAAAACCTTTAACCTGTTCCAGTAAAATTGCTTTTGGTTTGAGAAACTCGGCAAATCGAATAATCTCAAAAAGCAATGGCCCGCGTTCATCATCAAGCCCTTTTTGCTTTCCTGCAAGCGAAAAAGGCTGGCATGGAGGGCCGCCAAAAATCAAATCCAACTCTTTTGGCATAAGATTGAACATGTCCGCAATGTCCCCAGGCTCAACAGTGCGTATATCCGCTTCTATTACATGAGTATCCGAACTATCGCGTTGTGTAGCGGCTCGCAGCGTTTGACAACAATACTTGTCAATTTCTAACGCAGCAAGCACAGAAAATCCCGACTTCTTTATTCCGGTATCCATTCCACCGGCACCGGAGAATAGGCTTATTGCTTTGCGTTCGTTCATCATGTGTCCTCCGTAATGTTATCGGTCTGGTGGCTACTATCATTATACATCATGCACCGCACAAAACAAGCGTTTTCGTTGCATATTCGCAAACTTTATTTTCAGTCACAGAGGCAGTTCTTGACAATGCAACCCGAAAGACCAATTCACAACATTTTCGTAATTAATTCACAAAATCTTCACAAACCCCTTGCGCTTCCGCAATATATATGTTACCATACAACTGCTAGGGGATAATTGCCGGTCAAGCCAACCTTGACGGCGTTATAACCTGCGGAATACTGCAAAATGCAGAAAACATATACAGATATGGAGGTTTTTTATGAAGAAGAATATCAAGAAGAGCTTGGTTGTTTTGCTGATGCTGCTGATTGTCCTGACAACCTTACCACTTTCAGCATCTGCCAATAGTTATATGTTCCCTTCCATGCCGGTTGGGTATACTACGTCACCTATAGCATATCCCTATGTATCTAACCCATCATATTCCGTAACATTAAGAAATGTCACCCTATCGCTCTCAGGACCGCACGCAAGCGCATTTGCTCTTGAAAGGACGTTTCTTGGGGACATACCTCCGAGAACTGACGTGAGCGTGGCCTTCTGGCCAATTCTCGGTTTGACACCGGGGACATACTCAGTAACAATTACAGCGACTGCTACTAACGGAACGGCAAGCGAGCCTTTATCTGCTAGCTTCACAGTGTTAAACGTTTTCACCGTGACATTCCTCGATTGGGATGGCAGCATACTGAAAAGCGAGAGTGTCGTGCAAGGCTCGGGCGCGACTGCTCCCGCCCCCCCGTCGAGAGACGGCTACAAGTTCATTGGATGGGACAGGGCGTTCTCGAATGTCGCAAGCAACCTGACCGTAACGGCATTGTACGAGGTCATACCTCCGCTCACCGGCATCCCCATGATAAGCAACACCGCCCCCCGCATCGGCGATGTGCTAACAGCCTCCCTCGAAAACACAAACAACACCGGCACACTTAATTACACATGGAAAGCAGATGGCATTCAAACCGGCACAGGCAGAACCTACACCGTGCCGCCGGACGACCTCGGCAAAACGCTTACGCTCGATATTACCTCAACCATGGAAACCGGAATGCTCACAAGCAGCGCGACGGATCCGGTGCGCAAAAAAGCCCCCCCCGACACACCCGCAGCCCCAACACTCGATGCAAAGACTCATTACAGCGTAACCCTGATACCAAACGAAGCACACGAGTTCTCACTGGACGGCACGGCATGGCAGCAAAGCAGCGCCTTCATAGGTCTAAGCCCGCTTACAGCATACACGTTCTACCAGCGGATAGCCGAAACACCCGACACGGAAGCCTCAGCAGCCAGCCCCGCCCTTAACGTAACCACAGACCCATTACCGATACACATAGTTACCTTTGACCCAAACAATGGTGTTTCAGCTCCATGGACAACAGAGATTGAGCACGGGGAGAAAGCATCGGTACCTGATAAGCCTGTAAACCCGGGGCACTTGTTTGTTGCTTGGTATCTGGATGACGAAGAGTTCGATTTTGACACGATAATAAGAAGCAGTATAACACTCAAAGCTAAATGGGTGGAGATACCCCTCACCTCGCTACGGATAGCATACGCCAACGGCCAACAGACTGCAATAGTTGTCCCGGTATCCCAAAACAGCACCTATCAATTTACGGCAATCACAAATGATGGCGCGTTGGCCTACCTGACATGGTCTGTAAACAACCCCAACCTAGCTACCGTAGATGCAAACGGTCTGGTAACAACCAAAGACATGGAAGGCCATGCCGCACTCACCGTAAGAGCCCCGAACGGCGTGACCCACAGCATAGTTCTAAGAATCACATAACCCGCAGGGTAGCGAACCCCCGCGCAGCAGCGGCTGAGAATCCTCAGCCGCTGCTGTTTTACGTCAAATTGTTACAATCCAATCACAATACATCAAAAACATGACAATATTTTTACCAATACCGCAATATCCGCTTGACAAGGATAGTGCAATAATGCAATAATTGTTACAGCAACATTAACAATATGTAAACGAACAAGTGTGTTCTCGAGACAAACAAGGAGGTGAAAAGCCCGACAGTAAGTTATAAGAACGCTTAACCACGTTGTGTGTCAACAACGCGGCTGAAAAACGCCAGCTTTTTCTTGGCGGCGAGGAACCACAACCTCAGAACAAAAGAGGCATCGTTAACAAAAATAATCCCGCATAGCTTAGATGCTGAAATTTGAAAGGAGCATTGCCAATGACACGCAACAAAAGATTCACGAAACTCATGGCGCTGTTTATTACCCTCGTAATGGTAACAGCGCTGATTCCGTTTTCCCCCGCCGTCGCCGAAGACACCGACGGCGCGCTTACCTACGAGCTTTTCGAAGACTTCACCGATGTGACCACCACCAACGGCCTCGCGCCATGGACAGTCACAGGGCACGGCTGGCAAATCCGTCCGGACGAGAACGACAGGATGCACACCTCCCTGACAGGCTCGCAGACCATCGCCAACGGCTACGCCACATTTAACGTCGGTGCCGCCACAAACTCGATACGCGCATATCTGAAGCAGCCCGTCAAATCCGACTACCGCATCAACGTCACATTTGACTGGTATCCTAACTCCAACAATGCCATTTTGGGTCTGAAGGACAGCTCCACCCTTGACATGTCCTCACAGGAGTACTGGACTAAGTATGTAACATTTTGCGCACTCGGTGGAAACACATACTACCGCATCGGATCATTAATGGGCGAGGAAGTCGAGAATATTGCCCCGCCCAACTACCACAGCAACACTTATCAGAACACCAACCATGGTATGCGTGTTGGCCTGCCCGGCGTCACGCTGATTAAATCAGGCATTGCCGAGTGGTATACGATTAGCATCGATATCGATTTTGTTACCAACACCCTCGACTTGCTCATCACCAACCAAGCCGGAACCACAGTACATGTTGATGTGAAAGACCAGCCTTTTCTAAACACCCCCGGCTGGTACAAAGGCACAAACAACCAATACAACATCCAAGATGTCGCTGACGGCACGGTCCGAGGATTCAAGTTCGGCGCAGTCGCCGGCGCAGCCAACGGCCAGAGGGTTGACAATGTGCATCTCAGTGCTTACTCGGCATATGCAGGACCCGTAATCAGCAACATAACCGACCCGAACCCCCGCACAGGCCAGTTCGGGATGACCATCGCCGACTATGTTACCCCCGCAAGCCCCGACACCTTAGTATTTAATGTGTACACGAAGAACACCGCGACAGGCGAAGAAGCCCTTGCCGGCACGGTAAACGCTCCTGGCACATACAACTTCACAGCCCCTCGCGGCAACGGCGAATACATCGTCACCGCAGAAGCATTTGCCACAGACTCGACCACCCCGTTTAGCCCGATCGTCGGTGTACGCGGCAACGAGCTTCCGCTGGTCATGTTCGAGGAAGGCCTTCTGCCTCCCGCCGCAGGCGTCACCGCTGCGAACATTGTCCAAGCGAATGGTTCCACTGCTCTGAGTTGGGATCCCGTACTTGGCGATGACCCGGCAGTCGACCGTTACGCTGTTTACCGCGCCTTCTACGAGATCGGCCCATGGGAGCTCGCAGGCTACGCGGACGGCATCACCACATTCACAGACGTAAACCCCGAACTGAAAGCATTCGTAATGGCCTACTACAGAATCCAAGCCCTTAGCCCCGGCGGCGCCGCGCCGATGTCCCCCGTACTCTCCTCATCGGTGGGCGTGGTCCCGCAGTGGACACCCGAAGGCAAAAACCGCGCACTATCGGCAGTCTATCTCGGCGGCCTCAAAGGTGCTGAGACCATGGTGACGGCCAGCGGTCCGAACGGAGAACCTTTGACCGACGGCGTATACCTTAGCTGGCGCTGGTTCGGAGCAGACGATGCCCTTAACACCACCTTCACAGTCGAAAGAAACGACGGCGGAAACTGGATCACTCTGGTAAGCGGAGTTAAACTGACCAACCTCGTCGACCCCGCCGGCACTGACTACAGCAAATACCGCGTAATCGGCACGGGCGACGCGGCGCAGGGAATAAACGTTATTGAAACTGTGCCCTGGGAGAATTTCTACCTGCCGCTGAGAATCTTCCAGCCTCCACCGCAGTACATTACGCACGGTACACTTTCCGCAGGGTCTACAACCTACTATGACCCCCACGAGAGCCTGTTAGGCGACCTCGATGGCGACGGACAGCTTGATATCGTCGTCAAATGGATGCCCAGAAACAATCAGGACTCCGGCGGCGGAGCAAACATCCACACAGGCAACACCATCATCGACGGCTACAAAGTCAACTGGCAGACAGGCGAAACCCGTATGCTCTGGCGTCTTGATCTGGGACAGCAAATCCGTTCCGGCAAGCACTACGCGCAGTTTGGCGTAGAAGACTTCGCCGGCGTGGGTTACGCACAGGTGATGACCTATGCCAACAGAGGGACCACATCTTACCGCAGCCTTGACGGAACCGACGAGACTCTGGTAAAAACAAGCTGGATAACCAGCGAAACACCAGGGGATCCGCCGCTCAACAACGGCGCTTCCAGTTTCTCGCATATCATTGCGGTAGACGGCAAGACCGGCGAAATCATCGGCGCCGCCGCTCCACCGTCAACCTTCGTCTCCACTCAGCGCGGGCGCGAAAACGCTACTGTTGCCTGGATTGACGGGCATCACAACAATCCTACCTTTGTCATAGGCAAACAGTACAATATGAACAACGCCCATCCGCAAGTCCTCAGACTAACTAACACACCGAGCAACTCGCCGACAGGTTCATTCCCCGCTACGTTCAATATGACATTGACAATGCAGGCATCGCTTAGCACTACCGGAGGCTTCGGCAACCATCAGATGACGGCGCTGGATCTCAACGGCGACGGTTATGACGACCTCGTCTTAGGCGGCGCGGTGTTCCTGACCGAAATCCAGCCGGACGGCACCGGCAGACCGAGGTTTAACACAATCGCCAGCAGCGCAAGGATTCCCGTACCGGGCGGCACACACTACTACGGCACCGGCAACATCCCGCACGGCGACGCGATGCACATCAGCAACTGGGTTTCCGACGAAATCCTTTGGTCTTTGATCCAGCAACGTCCGGATCTGGCTCCTGAGATTACGTCCCTCGAAGCCTTGAAAGCTCAGACCAACGGCAAACCGCGTCAGTATCAGATGCAAGTCTCCGAAGGCGGCGCCGCAATCCTAGCCGCTTATGTAAAAGACCTGCTTACAGGCATTGTCGTCGCAGGTTACACATGCAGCAGCGGTGACGTCGGCCGCGGAATGGGCGCAGACGTTGACCCGACCTGGAGAGGCGCGGAGTTCTGGGGCAGCAAAGAGTACAACACCACAGCCGGCAACTGGGATACGCGTTATGGCGGTATGTATTCCACGGAATTCCCCGGCGTGAGAAGCAACACAGCCGCTCGCCGCTGGGGTTACTGGGCAACAGACTTCACCAACCAGTTCAACCACAGGCAGGCCGCATTGATGAGCGGGTCAATGAACTTCTCCATCTTCTGGGACGGCGACCTTCTAAAAGAACTGCAAGACCATGCCTTTGAGGAAGCCCGTGGCTATGCCCCGATTAACACTAACATCACCAAATGGGATTATCTGCAGCAGCGGGAAATCATCCTATTTGAAACCACGGAAGCCACCATTGACGCCACAACGAAGGGTACGCCGAACTATCTGGCAGACTTCCTCGGCGACTGGCGCGAAGAAATCATCTTAGTCGAGATGCATGACTCGAATATGCTCCGCGTATACCAGACGACCATCCAGACCGACTATGTCCTGCCTTGGCTGATGGAAGACATGCAATACAGGAGCGGCGTACTGGCGCATCAATCGGTCTACAACCAGCCCGCGAATCCCAGCTTCCTGCCCTCCAATGGTGTCGTCACAACGCGGAACCTGCAAGCATTTACCAACCGTCAGGGATTCGTGGAAGTCAGCTACGAGGCAGCAAACGACGGCGACCTCTTCGGCTTCGGCACCGCCGGCCACCAACTGTGGCGCAAAGCGGGCACAAGCGGCATCCCGGCCCCAACCGTAATCCGCGACCAGGTGTTCATGCCAAACTTTGAGTATCTCAACAGGGACGGCAAAACATCTTTCCTCACACCGAAAGGCACGCTGTCCAATACCACGCGCTTAGGCCTCATTGAGATGGGCTACGAGCCTGTGACAGAAGTAGACGGTTCGCAGAACATCGTGGACAGAGATGTGGAAACGGGACAGTATTCCTACATCGTCGTCGGCATGTCGGAGGACGGCAAGCTCAGCTATCTCGGCAAACCGTCAACCTTCAATGTCGAAAATACCGCAACCATGGTCACCTACCTTGATGAAGAAGGCAATGTGCTGTTTGTGGACTATATTGCCCAAGGCACCCCAATCGAGCCGCTTGTGCTTACAAAATTCGGCTACACCCTAAGCTGGCTGCTCGATGGCGTAGCGTTCGATTTCTCCACGCCAATCATGGAGGAGACAACATTTGTCATCAACTGGACGCTCAACCCCATCAACTGGCTGAGAATCGGCGAGCCTGTAGAGGATGACTTACCGGTACCCGCTGCGCCGATGATACAGATTGGCCGCAACAGCTCCATTGACCTCGTAGCATTGCTCGAGCCAGACACGCTGCCCGTAGGCATCGTGTGGACAGTCAACAATCCGAACCTCGCCACAATAGAGTTTGACGACAACGGCAACGCAACTGTCTTCACAAAAGGCATGTCAGGCAACCTGACTGTAATCCTAAGAGCCCCCACCGGCGTAACTCACAACATAATACTGAGAATCATCTAACCGCAAAAGGCACACCCAAAAAGCAGGGGCTGAGTAATCTCAGCCCCTGTAGCATTTCTTTCTTTATAATCACTAGTCCTGCGGCACTTGCTCCATTGTAAAGCATTCGAGCACATCGCCTTCCTTGACATCGTTGAACTTCTCAAGCGTGATGCCGCATTCATAGTTTGTCGCAACCTCCCTGACATCATCCTTGAAACGCCGGAGCGAAGCCATATCGCCCTCATGAATGACGATGCCGTCGCGGACAACGCGAATGGAACTGTTGCGGATAATCTTCCCGCTCTGCACATAACTCCCGCAGATCGTACCGATGCCGGAAGCCTTGTAAAGCTGCCGCACCTCGGCATAACCATGCGTAACCTCGTGGAACTTAGGCGCGAGCATCCCCTTCATCGCCAGCTTTATCTCATTGATACATTCGTAAATCACGCGGTACATCCGCACATCGACATTGCTGCGCAGGGCGCTGTCCCTCGCATTATTATCAGGTCTCACATTGAAGCCAACGACAATCGCGCCGCTGGTCGCGGCAAGCATGATGTCCGACTCGCTGATCGCGCCGACGCCTGAGTGAATCACGCGCACGCGGACTTCCTCATTGGACAGCTTCTCCAGTGATGTTTTTATCGCCTCCGCGCTGCCCTGGACATCCGCTTTTACGACGATATTCAAGTCTTTAATCTCACCTTGCTTGATTTTGGTAAACAAATCCTCCAGCGAAACCCTCTCTGTCGTGACAAGCGCATCTTTCCTCTCGTATTTCCTCTGCGACGCCAGCTCTTTCGCCATCCTCTCGTCTGTAACGACATTGAAGAAATCCCCGGCATCCGGCACCTCTGACATACCCGATATAACCACAGGCACAGACGGTCCCGCGCTCTCTATGCGCTCGCCTTGATCCGTCGTCATGACGCGGACGTTGCCGACCGCCGTCCCCGCAATAATCGTATCCCCGATATTAAGCGTTCCATTCTGGATAAGAACCGTCATCAACGGCCCTTGCCCCTTATCCAGCCTCGCTTCAATGACGATACCGCGCGCGTGCCTGTTTGGATTGGCGCGCAGCTCTGCGATTTCCGCTGTCAGAATGATCATTTCCAGCAGATGGTCAATGCCTACGCCGGTTTTTGCCGATATAGGGCATACAATAGTATCCCCGCCCCACTCCTCGGATACCAGATCGTATTCTGTGAGCTGCTGCATGATTTTATCGGGATTCGCCCCGGTCACGTCTATTTTGTTGATAGCGACAATGATCGGAATCGAAGCTGCTTTGGCGTGATTGATAGACTCTACAGTCTGAGGCATTATTCCGTCATCAGCGGCTATAATCAATATGGCGATATCTGTGAGTATGGCACCCCTTGCGCGCATTGCGGTAAAGGCTTCATGACCCGGGGTATCAAGGAATGTTATCGGATTGCCGTGAATTGACGTCTGATAAGCGCCGATATGCTGCGTTATGCCGCCCGCTTCGCCTGTTGCGACGCTCTCGTTGCGTATCCTGTCCAGCAAAGAGGTCTTACCGTGATCGACATGGCCCATGACAACGACCACCGGTGCGCGCGTAACGAGGTCATCATCTCTATCTTCGCTGTCGTCGATGAGTTTTTCCTCGATGGTAACAACCTTTTCCATTTCGACCTTGCATCCGAGCTCTATGGCTACAAGCGCTGCTGTGTCATGGTCGATTATATCGGACAGCGAGGCCATAACACCCATCTTTATCAATTGGCGCACGACCTGCGCGCCTGTCTTTTTCATTCGCGCGGCAAGCTCGCTGACGCTTATTTCTTCCGGAATCAGCACTTTCAGCGGAGCCTTTTTCGCGATTTCAAGCTGTAGGCGGTGCATCCTGTCCCGTTCTTCCTGGCGCCGCTTTGCGCCGGAAGCCATAGTCTGCTGGCGCTGCTGACCCCTCCTTGCGAACTTCTCCTTACCGCGCTTCATATTCTCCGCGCGCTCGGGCACAAGGTTATCGAGCCTCTCATCATACTTGGCGATGTTGATTGTCGCGCCTGATGTATCAACCACCCGCTTCTGCGGTATCTGCCGGGGGGTAAATGGCTTGTCAGGCTTTTTCTGCGCAGGCTTGCGGTCGGAAACCGGCTGAGATGTCTCCTTATCCTGCGCACCTTTGGCATCGGCAGCCGCAGCGGTATCAGGCTCTGCTGATGCTTTGGCATCTTTCTTTTTGCCCTTGCTTGGTATCTCGGCAGGCGGTGACGGGACCGCATATATCTCTTCGATATTCTCTATCTGATGCTTGTTTGTCAGGAACTGGAAAATGATATCAAGCTCATGCACCGTAAGAACCTGCATATGGTTCTTCGGGGTAGTGGAAAATTCTGTAAGAATCTCTGTTATAGCTTTCGTCTGAAGCTTGAAATCCTTAGCGACTGCATGAACCCTATACTTAAACATTGGTATTCCGCTCATAACCCGGCCCTCCTCTTGCGTTTGCTTTTATCCGCCATTCCCTCTAGTATCTCCGCTGTATCGCCGTAACGCTCCGGCTGCGCTTCTGCCAGCTTCCTTACAAATCCGGCGGCAATCCCTATATCTAGGATAGCTACCGTCCCCGGCGAGCCCCGCCCTGTAACATTACCCAGTTCAAATTTTGTGTATGGAACGCAAACATGCGTTGTCCTTGATGTAATAGAGCTGTGCTTCGCGCGCCTTAGCGAGCCTTCGGATGCATCGGCGGCAGATATGATAAGCCGTGCCTTCCCCGCCCTCGCCGCCATGCTCACGGCCTCCCCGCCGACGGCAAGCAGTCCGGCTTTTCGAGCTATGCCAAGCAACTGTATGTTACGCTGATTATTATCCATCAAAACCCCCGCAACCGGCAATGCCGGTAAAATCTCTCGACTTATTTCATCATTTGCAATTCCTCATTTATACCTGCTGCCTGTGCCTGCAAATCTTCGATAACGCTCTCAGGAACCGCAGCGCTAAAAGCTCTCGAAAGCGCTTTTGACTTAATTGCCCGCTTCAGGCATGTTGCATTCGGGCATACATACGCCCCGCGCCCGGGCTTTTTACCAATATTGTCCAGCGACACTTCGCCCTCAGGCGACCGTACCACCCTGATAAGCTCTTTTTTTGCTTTCATCTCCCGGCATCCCAAACACTGCCGCAAAGGAACCTTCCTAACCATAACCCGTACCTATCATTCTCAGCACTAAACTCTCAGCGCTCAACTCTCAGCTCTCAACTCTCAACTCTCAGCCGCCGTCTCTTTATGGCTCTCAGGTTTTATGTCAATCTTAAAACCGGTAAGGCGGGCTGCCAGCCTGACATTCTGCCCTTCTTTGCCAATCGCCAGCGACAGCTGGCTGTCAGGCACAACGACCCGGCAAGCCTTACCGTCTTCGAGCATATTCACGGAAATTACTTCTGACGGCGCTAATGCAGAGGCTATATACTCTGTGGGGTCATCGTTAAATCTGACTATGTCTATCTTTTCGCCGCCGAGTTCTTTAACTATGGCATTAACCCTGGACCCCTTAGGACCTACGCAGGCTCCGATAGGCTCGACATCGGGATCATTGGAGAACACAGCGATTTTGGTGCGGTTACCGGCTTCGCGCGCAATACTGCGGATTTCGACAATTCCCTCGAATATTTCAGGTACTTCCAGCTCAAAAAGCCGCTTGACCAAGCCGGGATGCGTGCGTGAAATGAGTATCTGCGGCCCCCGCGTCGTTTTCCTGACCTCGACCACATAAACCTTTATCCTGTCGCCGTCTCTCATCGGCTCGTTAGGAATACGCTCCCCTGCCGGAAGCAATGCCTCTGTATGCTCCGCGCTCGTGCCGATTTGTATCGAAACGCCGCCTGACCTCTGATCTATCCGTGTCACCACGCCTGTCAGAATCTCATGCTCCTTCGAAGTATACTCATCGTACACCATGTTCCGCTCGGCTTCGCGGATTCCCTGAATAATGACCTGTTTTGCGGATTGTGCCGCTATGCGCCCGAATCTGGTCTTATCCACAGGTTCGTTAACCACGCCTTCAATAACCGCATCCGGATCCGTTACAAGAGCTTGCGCAAGCGATATCTGCGTGTTCGGGTTTTCCACGGTTTCTACAATGGTCTTCTGAATGAACATATCAACCGTCCGCTCAACAGGATCGAGTACCACGCGCGCGCAGTCGCCGCAATTCGGATAATCCTTCCGCATAGCCGCCATAAGGGCCTGCTCTATTTTCTCAATCATATAAGACTGAGGAATCCCTTTCTCCCTTTCAATGTCCGCAATAGCTGAGAAAAATTCAGCATTCATCACTACACCTCCAACATTTTGTGTTTATGCTATAAAAAGCGGATATAAACCGCACAAAACTCTTTTCAACCCCGTCAACTCTCAACTCTCAACTCTCAACTCTCAACTCTCAACTCTCAACTCTCAACTCTCTCACCCCCGCATCCTCAATCTGACACTTGCAACCTCGGCATTGTCAAACACCACGCGCTGCCCTTCAATATCAAGCTCAATTTTATCATCATCCCAAGCCGAAAGCTCCCCGCGTATGATCTTGCGTCCGTCTTTCGCCTTATATAGCTTTATCTCAACATAATGCCCTGCAAAACGCTCGAAATCCGACGGTCCTCGCAGCTGCCGCTCAACCCCGGCGCTTGAGACCTCAAATGTGTAGCTTGCGGGTATGAGGTCGTCATGCAAGTCCAGAATAGCATCCAGTTCGCGGCTGACCGCTTCACAATGGCTGATAGATATGCCTTCAGGTCTGTCAATAAAGACGCGTAAAAACCAGGCTCCGGCTTCTTTGACATATTCGACACCCCAAAGCTCGCACGCGTGTTTGACAACCACCGGCGCGGCAAGAGCTTTAACTGTATCGGTTATTTTACTCATATCTTATCATACCTCTCGCTCGGAAAAATGCCTGTCGGTGTTTTGCAGAAAAAAGAGTGGGGGTTCCCACTCCACGTTACCACCTATGCTACCTCGACCATGTTATCACAAAAATTTAACTAATGCAAGAACTTTCTTAATCTTTTTTTAGCATTTTAGAGGATTTTTATGCTATTTTTCGTTTTTTACGCCGATTTTACCCGAATCCCTTGATAAAAACACACATCTGCCATATAATTTCATGTTACTGGAAACGGATAGTTTGTACCGTGCCTTGCGCTCGGACAGCTATTTCTGTGCCCCTTGTCGTTTAGAGGCGACATCGTGTCGCCACTAAACGAACGCTCCCCCACACTTCACTACGGATTCGCGCTGCACTTCGTTTGCGCTCATCTCGTGTTCAGTGTAACGTCACCCTCCCTTAATCCGCCACTGGCGGCGGTCGGGCTCCGTTCCGT